>RCNF010000030.1_pt1 | contig 54508 bp, 46 predicted proteins | sample 2041311 | NCBI WGS metagenome assembly RCNF01 (sample SAMN09708228, study PRJNA481090) | Marine sediment metagenome, whole genome shotgun sequencing project. | biome: marine sediment; feature: ocean; material: sediment; isolation source: Sewage treatment plant 2 marine sediment (STP2) ...
CCGATTTCGACTGGGACGCTCCGGGCCTCGAGCGGCTCTGGGAAGTAACCGGCAAATACGGGATCCCCTACTTCGCCAACTTCGTGAACTCCGACCTCTCCCCCGACGACGCACGGTCGATGTGCTGCAGGCTGCGGCTCGACATCAGGGCGCTCGAGAAGAGAGGCGGCGGCCTTTTCGGCGCCAACCCACTGACCGGTTCGATCGGCGTGGTGACGATCAACATGCCACGGATCGGGCATCTTTCCGAGACAGAGGAGGAATTCTTCGGCCGCCTCGGCCACCTGATGGAGATCGCTCGTACCAGTCTCGAGACAAAACGCAAGGTCCTCGAGGGATTCACAGAAAAGAACCTCTATCCCTACACGAAGTACTATCTGCGCAACATGCGCGAGAGGCACGACTGCTACTGGTTCAATCATTTCTCGACGATCGGACTGGTCGGCCTCAACGAGGCATGCCTCAACTTCCACGGTGTTACTATCGGCGACCCGAAGGGCGCCGAGTTCGCATGCAGGACCCTCGACTTCATGAGGGAAAAGCTGAGCGTGTTCCAGGAGGAAACGGGTAACTTCTACAACCTCGAGGCGACTCCAGCCGAGGGCACCGCCTACCGTCTTGCGAGGATAGACCGCGAGAAGTTCCCCACCATCATGTGCGCCAACGACAAAGGTCCGGATAAAAACATCGAGCCGTTTTACACCAACTCGAGCCAGCTTCCCGTCGATTTCACCGACGACATCTTCGAGCTGCTCGACCTGCAGGATGAGATCCAGTCGAAGTACACGGGCGGAACAGTCCTTCACGTCTTCCTCGGCGAATCCGTGGCTGACCCTGACGCGATAAAGAATTTCGTGCGCAAGGTGTGCAATGACTACAGGCTCCCCTACTTCACTATTTCCCCGACCTTCTCAGTGTGCCCCGAACACGGATACATCCGGGGAGAGGTGGCCCGATGCCCCGACTGCGCGAGAGAGACTGAGATATATTCGCGCGTCGTCGGCTACCTCAGGCCGGTCGACCAGTGGAACGAGGGGAAACAGGCCGAGTTCGAGATGAGGAAGAGGTATTCGATCTGATGAGGATCGGCGGATTCCAGAAATTCAGCCTCAGCGATTTTCCGGGTCACCCGGCGGCGATAGTCTTCACACAGGGATGCAACTTCCGCTGCCCATTCTGCCACAACGGCGACCTGATTCCGGAGACGCCTAACGACGGACTTCTCATCCCCGAGGATTTTGTGCTATCCTACCTCCGTTCCAGAGCGGGAAAGCTGGACGGCCTGGTCGTGACTGGTGGCGAACCGACACTGCAGACGGACCTGGCCTCTTTTCTGAGCAAGGTCCGGAAGATCGGGTACAGGATCAAGGTCGACACAAACGGCAGCAGGCCGGATGTGCTCGAGCTTCTGATATCCGGGGGTCTCGTAGACTTCATATCGATGGACGTAAAGGCCCCTGCCCGGTCGTACGACAGGTTGACAGGCGTGAACGCCCCGATCGATGAGATCACCCGGTCGATCGACCTGCTTTCCTGCTGCGGTATAGAGCACGAGTTCAGAACGACGCGCGTGTCCCCGCTCCTCTCCGATGACGAATTGGATGGAGTGGCCGGGATGATACCGGATGGTTCGACGTTCAGGCTGCAGACCTTCAATCCCTCTCGGGCTTTCGACAGGTCACTGAGGCCAACGGACGAGACGAGTCGCTGACAAGAGATACAAATCGGAAATTCAAACGGAGACTTGTAATGACGATAAGCAGGAATGAGATGTTCAGAAAGTGGGGGATCTTCCACAAGTCATACGACGCAGCGGGGATCCTCAATGATTTCGCCAACCACATCGAATATTCCCGGTCAAAGGACCAGTTCACAGCCACACTCAAGGACCTCTATTTCTCCCTGGCCCTGACAGCCCGCGACAGGCTCGTCGAACAATGGATCAAGACGCAGCAGGTATACCACCAGAAAAACGTCAAGCGGGTCTATTACCTCTCCGCTGAATACCTTATGGGCAGGGCGCTGGTAAACAACCTGATCAATCTCGACATCTACGGGCCCACGTGCGAGGCGATGGACAAGATCGATCTGGACATAGAAAGGCTGATCGACCAGGAGCCCGATGCCGGCCTCGGCAACGGGGGCCTCGGACGGCTCGCCGCCTGCTTCCTCGATTCGCTGGCAACCCTGATGATTCCGGCTGTCGGATACGGCATCCGCTACGAATACGGCATCTTCGAGCAGGAGATCAGGGACAACGCCCAACACGAGTGTCCCGACGAGTGGCTCAAGTACGGCAACCCGTGGGAGATCGAGCGGCCCGAGTATTCATTCGTAGTCAAGTTTTTCGGAAGGGTCGACGAGGAATGGGGGCCGGGCGGAAAAACGCTCAGGGAGTGGACCGACACACAGGACATCATCGGAGTCGCGTACGATACACCTATCACCGGGTACGGAAATATCACCGTCAACACTCTGAGACTCTGGGCGGCGACCGCGACAACAGAGTTCAATCTCGACTATTTCCAGAACGGCGACTACCTCAAGGCTGTGGAGGAGAAAAACCTGTCGGAGAATATTTCGAAGGTCCTCTATCCAAACGACAGCACGTTCGAAGGCCGGGAGCTGAGACTGATGCAGCAGTACTTCTTCGTCTCATGCTCGATCCAGGACATCATCAGAAGGTACCTGATCGATCACAAGAACTTCGACGAATTTCCCGACAAGGCGGCCATTCAGCTCAACGACACTCATCCCTCTCTCGCGATCGCCGAGCTGATGAGGCTGCTGATAGACGAACACAGGGTGAGCTGGGACAAGGCCTGGGACATCACGACAAAATCGTGCGCCTACACGAACCACACCCTGCTGCCAGAGGCACTCGAGGAATGGCCGGTGTCGATGTTCGAAAAGCTGCTCCCCCGCCACCTCCAGATCATACGCAGGATAGACGTGATGTTCCGCAAACGGGTCTCCCTGCGATACCCGGGCGACACCGCCAGGCTCGGGCGTGTATCGATAGTCACGGGCGACCCGAACGCCAAGGTGAGGATGGCCCATCTCGCAGTAGTGGGCACCCACTCGACTAATGGCGTCGCCGAACTGCACACTAAGCTCCTGAAGAAATTCCTCCTCAAGGATTTCAATGAGATCTTTCCGGGCAGGATCAACAACAAGACTAACGGGATCACACCGAGACGATGGCTGCTGGCGGCAAACCCCGGACTCGCCTCACTGATAACAGAGAAGATCGGCAGCGGCTGGGTAACCGCCCTCGAACAACTGCGAAACATCGAGGAATACGCCGGCGACGAGGAATTCATGGAGAGATACGCCGCCGTCAAGAGCGCCAACAAGGAAAAGCTGACAAAACTCACCGGCAGTCTGACCGATTACACGATCGACCCCTCATCGATCTTCGACGTACAGATCAAACGTTTCCATGAGTACAAGAGACAGCTCCTCAACATCCTCCATGTCATGTACTCGTGGCTCAGGCTCAAGGAGGATCCCGCGTACACTCCATGCTCACGGACCTATATCTTTGCCGGAAAGGCCGCGCCGGACTATCTCATCTCAAAACTTGTGATCAGCCTCGTAAACCATGTCGCCGCGATGATAAACGACGACAGGGAAACGGGCGACCTGTTGAAAGTGATCTTTCTGCCGAACTACCGCGTGACGCTGGCAGAGGCGATCATTCCCGCGGCCGATGTTTCCGAGCAGATCTCGACAGCGGGGTACGAAGCGTCGGGAACGGGCAACATGAAGCTTGCTCTCAACGGGGCCCTGACCGTCGGTACTCTCGACGGAGCCAACATAGAGATCATGGAGGAAGTCGGAGAAGAAAATATCTTTATCTTCGGGATGAACGCCCAGGAGGCAAGAATAGCCGCGGCGGATTATGATGCCCGGAAGTACCTCGCAAAAGATCCGATCCTGAAGAAAACACTGGAGCTTCTGCGAAACGGATTCTTCTCTCCGAAGCAGAAGGATCTCTTCCGCCCGCTGGTCGACGCAATAACGGGGGTCGACCGGTTCCTCGTCCTCGCCGATTTCGACTCGTACCGGCTGGCGCAGGAGCAGGTGTGCAGGGAGCACTCGGACCCTGAGATGTGGAACAGGAAATCTCTTATCAATGTGGCACGATCAGGAAGGTTCTCCTCTGACAGGACGATCCTCGAGTACAACAAGGAGATCTGGGAGGCTGAACGCCTGATCATCCCCGCCGAGAAGATGGTGGCGACTTCGGCCGATCCGGCCTTCATCGACCGGGAGGACTGACGACCCGGCCGTATAGAACAGGATCGGTAATACCTTCCGTTGAAATCAGCAGCACATCAGGATCAGGTCCGAGACCCATCGATGCCAGGATGCTCCGCGTCTCCTCATCGCGCATAAGCGCGCCGACTCCCGCCAGTCCGGCCGATCCGGATTCGCCTGAGACGATCCCGTCAGCGGCGAGCATCCTCATCGCCTCGAACGCATCCTCGTTCTTAACCGATACCATGCAATCTGCGCCGCCTCTTATCACCGGCCAGGCAAGACTCGAAAGGGTTCCGCAGTTAAGGCCGGCCATCACCGACCTGTGCGGCCCCGGAACCGTGACGATCTCCCCCGCCCTGACCGATTCAAAACCACATGCAGCCTCGTCAGGCTCTACTCCGGATATCAGGGGCTGCCGTCCACACGGCTTCGACCGGAAATGTTCTATGACAGCGGCGGCGAGACTCCCCACTCCGATCTGCACTGCCACGAGGCCGGGAGCATCTCCACCCGTGGAACCGAGCTGTTCTTCCATCTCCTCCATGATAGTCGCGTACCCGTCGACGATCCATGCCGGGATACGCTCGTATCCCGGCCACGACGTATCCTGGATGAGCCAGGTATCCTCAGCGGCCCGCGATGCCGCTGCCTCGACCGCGTCATCGTAGTCGCCTCCGATCACTGTCACCCCGGCTCCCTCCGATTCCATTCCCTCGATCCGTGCAGCAGCGGTTCCCTCGGGAACGAAGACCTCCGCCTCTACTCCGAACCACGCGGCGACCCTGGCAACCCCTCTTCCGTGATTCCCGTCTGTCGCGGTTACGAGGCCGCGTGGAAGAATGTCTCGACAGAGGTCCGCGAGTCGATCCAGGTCGTTCCACTCATCCTCGGCGAATCCTCGCCTGCGCTTCAGTTCCATGTAGAAAGCGAACGACGAGCCGAGGATCTTGAACGAGGGAAGCCCGAACCTGTCCGATTCGTCTTTCAGAAGGATGCTCCGGCAGCCAAGCATCTTAGCCGCGCTGACGGCGGACCTGAGAGGCGAAGGAGCGTATCCGGGGAGTTTGCGGTGGAACGAGATAGAAGAAGAGCCGGGGGACCGGATAATCTCCGGAACCCCGGCTCTGTCATTGACAATAAATGCACTCATCGTGCTCCCGCCGCGCGGGCCTGCCTACATACTCGGAGCGAAAGCCGAATCGGCATACTCGATCGAGGAGGCATCGCGCAGTGAGGTCATATACGTGTTCATCTCGTCCTGCTTCTTCATGTCGGCGAGATAATCGATGATGCTGGCTTCCACTTCAGAGAAATCCGTGGTGCCGGCTTTTTCCTTTTCCGTGACCCTGATCACGTGATATCCGAACCTCGTCTCAACGACGGGACTGATCTGACCCACGTCGAGGGCGTATGCGGCATCTTCGAACGGCTTGACCATCTGGCCCCTGCCGAAGAAACCAAGGTCCCCACCCTTGTCTTTGCTCGGACAGTCTGAATTCGCCATGGCCAGCGCGGCCAAATCGGCGCCCGCTACGAGCTGGGCGTGAAGATCGTCGATCTTCGCCTTCTTCTGTTCGCGGGTGATCTCTGTATCTGTTTCCGCTACGGTGATCAGGATATGCGAGGCACGGACCCTCTCGGGTGTCGTGAATCTATCGGAATTCGAAGCATAGAATTCCTTCGCCTCTACCGCGGTCGGAGCGGTGATATCAGCGGTCTTGATATTGACCAGTTCCTCGAGCTTCATGCCGCGCTCGACTTCCACACGGAACTCGTCGACAGTCATGTTGCTCCTGCTCAGCTGAGCGATGAATGTCTCCTCATCGGGGAAGTTGGCCCTGATCTCTTCGTACTTCGCGTCGACCTGATCGTCCGAAATCGCGATGTTTTCATTCTTCGCGGCCTCTGTGAGCAGAGCCCTGTTCACGAGGTTGGCAACGGCCTGCTGCTTGAGCATCGGCTCCATCGAGCCAAGCTGCTCTGCGCTGACTCTGCCGGCCATCTGCTGCTTGAGCATCGCCAGTTCCTGGGAGAGTTCCTTTTCTCCGATGACGACACCGTTTACCTTAGCTATGTAACCTGCCCCGTCTCCCATGGGAGTGTCCATGCTTTCACTGCTCTCTTTCTTCTCGTCGCCCCCGCACCCGGCAATGGCAGCCACCATGACAAAAAGCAGGATAAACGCGATCTTCGTTCTTAACATCGGATGGTTCCTCCCTCCGATAGAATAAATGCGGCGGTCCTCCCCGGCAGCAAGGCCGGGCGCTCGACACGAGAGCTCAACAGCCTGTACGGGAATTTTTTCTGGGTACCGCCTGATGCCCTTCCCCGCCATTCTTGCTGCGGAGCGGGCTGGTTCCCTGCAAATTAGCACCTGAACGGTCAAAAATCAATCACTGTGATTGAATCGGCCCGTCATTTGTAGGAATATGGGGATATGGAGGATGAATTCGGCCCTGTAGAACTGCCCATCGACGGAATCCTGGACCTTCATGCGTTCGATCCGTCCGATGCGAAGGAGCTCGTTACGCATTACCTCGAGGAATGCCGGGCCCGCGGCATATTCGAGGTGAGGATAATCCACGGAAAAGGAACCGGAGCGATGCGTGAGACCGTTCACGCCCTTCTGGCAAAACTCCCCTTCGTTATGTCATACAGGCTCGCTGGCGAGGATGAAGGCGGCTGGGGAGCGACACTCGCCTCTCTCAATCCCTGAAATCAGATGCTCCTTCGAGTTCCAGCAGCTTTCTCTTCAGTCCGATTCCACCCCCGAAACCGGTCAGCCTGCCGTCTGCCCCGATGACCCTGTGACATGGCACTATAATAGATATCGGATTCTCGCCGTTCGCGCCTCCGACGGCCCTGGAAGCCTTTGAATTGCCTATCCTCCGCGCCTGCTCCCCGTACGATATAGTCTTTCCGTAAGGGATGCGCCGAAGCTGCCGCCATGCGGCAAGCTGGAAAGGAGTGCCCTCCGGCGATAGCTTCAGGTCGAATTTCTTTCTCTTCCCGCTGAAATACTCCTTCAGCTGTTTCTTCACCTCAACGAACTGCTTGTCCGACTTCTCCCACAACGGACCGGGAAATCCCTTCCGCGGCCTGCGGAAAAGGACGTCGGTCAGCTTCCCGTCCCATCCGGCGATAAAGAGTTCTCCGAAGGGGGTCTTCATCGTGGTCCAGTATTTTTTCTTTTCTTTCATGGTCCTCTCCGTTCCTGATATGTCAGCATCTCTCCCGGTATTGTATACCCCCTACCTTTCAAAATCACTTCTTTAACAGCGGTTCGGCGGTTACAATCGCCTGATATGAAACTCAGGACCGGCATATACACTTTCGTGATCCTTTTCCTCCTGACAGGAACGGCCGCGGGCCAGTTCACAAAGGAGATACCGGACACGATTTCGTCTTCAAGCAACGAGAAGATGGATTCGCTGCAGAGCCAGGTCGCGAGAAACTCACTCGGCAAGCTTCTTAACGACTATGTATTTGTAACGAGGATGGATACGGCAAGCGTCGGCCGTGGAGCGGAAAAGAGTGAGGATCCATTCGTTCCGTTCGTAGGCCGGTTCATCCGCCATGTCGAGATATACAGGTTCAACATCTTCAGTGACATCGAAGCCACAACGGACAATTCCGATTCCCCGGGATTTGTCAGGGCGCTCGAGTGGATCCATGTCGATACAAGGATCAACAAGATCGCCGGGTTCCTCCTCTTCGAGGAAGGCGATCCCGTCGATCCGTACGCCTTGTCTGACTCGGAACGCCTACTCAGGGAGACCTCGTTTATTCAGGATGCACGAGTCAATATCATCCCCGTTGAGGGGAGCCCCGACTCGGTCGACGTCCGGGTCCTGACAAGGGATGTCTGGTCGATAGGCGCAAGCTACACCTGGATCACCGAGGACCGGCACAGGGTCAAGTTTTACGAGAGAAACCTGGGTGGATACGGTCAGACCATCCAGTGGGAAGGTTCGCTCGACTTCAGCAGGACGAGGTACATCGACCATAGTCTCTACTACGGCGCTCCAAATATATATGGAACATTCATCGACGGGTCGGCGAGGTGGGTCGACGCTGTTGCCTACAGGTACAACGAATGGGCACTCAGGCGAGGATATGTCTCACCTGAGATCAAATGGATAGGCGCAGTATCGATAGAAGGAATGGACGACGTCGACGAGAATCCAGGGAAGATAAAGAAATGGGACCGCGAGGATTTCTGGATCGGCCGGTCCATCCGCATCGGCAAGGGTTATACCGAAGAGGGAAGCAGAAGGAGGGTGATCCCGGCCATCAGGGTCCAGAGGACGGACTATCATGTGCGTCCCACAGTCAGCGCTGACCTGAACCGCAGTTATCATGACAGGGTGTTGTATCTTGCCAGCCTTTCGTTTACCGAACGCTCTTTCCGGAAGATGAGGATGGTCTTCAGCTTCGGAAGGACGGAGGATATACCTTACGGGGCACTCGCCACAGTCACAGGTGGAACGAGTGATTCCGAGTTCTACAACAGGCCTTATCTCTCATTCGACCTCGCATATTCCAGTTTCGTTGGAAGTTCGGGGTACCTTGCCGCGAGGGGAGCCCTTGGCAGCTACAAGAGGAACGGCCGGACCGAGGACGGGACACTTTCCCTGAACTTCGGCGGTTTTACCAGCCTGCTGCCCGCCTGGCGCGCGATGGCGAGGCATTTCTTTGTCATAGACTACATCTACGGGTATAACAGGCTCCCGAACAACGATGTCGCTCTGGAATGGCCGAGAGGGGAACTGAGGGGGCTGTCCAACACGGGTGTCGAGGGCCATCAGCGGCTTACGATCAGCTGGGAGGGCATCCTCTTCGCCGACTGGGACTGGTACGGGTTCAGGTTCGCCTCGTTCGGATATGCTGAAGCTGGACAGTGCGGCCCGAACTGGGACTCGTTCCTCGACGCGAAGTATTACTTCAGCCTCGGCGGCGGATTCAGGGTGCATAACGAAAGGCTGATCTTCGACGCCTACGAGGTGCGGTTCATGTACCATCCTGTCGTACCCGAAGGAGCGGACACGCAGGTTTTCAGGTTTGAGGCGGTCAAAAACCTCAGGATCCCCTTCCTCTCCCCCGGCGCTCCGAGGGTCCTCAAGTACGAATAATGCCGGAATCTGACCCCGCATAAAATTTTTTCTTGACTTACTGTGCAACACACAGTATTATGTATCACACAATATGACGAAGAAAGACGGCATAACCGCGGGAAGCATCACACATGAGCTCAGAAGAGGGGCTCTCGTGCTTGCGATCCTCAGCCAGCTTGCAGAGGAACACTACGGATATTCCCTGAGGGAAAGTCTCGCGGCAAAAGGACTGGATATCAACGAGGGGACTCTTTACCCCCTCCTTCGCCGTCTCGAAGCACAGGGGCTGCTGAAAAGCAACTGGAAGGTCGAAGGCAGCAGGCCGCGGCGGTATTACGTTATATCCGCAAAGGGCCGGAAGACACTCGCCGAGGTCACAAAGGAATGGAACGAGCTAGGCGACGTGATGAAGCGCCTGCTGTCAAAGTAAAAGGAGAATGAGATGGAACTGGTAGACAGGTATGTACTCGAAGTCAGGCGGCACCTCCCCCGCGACATCAGGGACGACGTCGCAAGGGAGATAGGCTCATCGATAGATGACGCGATTGATGCGAGGATAAAGGAAACTGGCTGTTCGCCAGACGAAGCGGCCTCGGAAGTACTGAAGGAATTCGGGCCGCCGAAAGAGATCGCCGGTTCATACCTCTCCCCTGGCCTCTGCCTGATAGGCCCCCGGCTCTACAGGCCCTATCTCAGGACGCTGAAGATCGCGATCATCGGTGCCTACTCGATAATGATCGTCTTTATCCTGACCTACCTGATCTCGGGAAACGTCGGCCCCGAGCTGTTCCTCAAGTCCGTACTCAGCGCTACAGGGCGGTTCCCGTTCAGGGCCCTGATCATATTCGGGCTCGTCACGGCAGTTTTCGCGCTTGTCGAACGCTTCGGCTCACCGCGAGCTTCAGCGGAAAAAGAATGGGATCCCGAAAACCTGCCCCTTGCCGCGGATGTAAAGCGGGTCAACAGGGCCGGACTGATCGTCCACAGTTTCATCCTCGCCGGGCTCCTTCTTCTCTTCAATTTCGCATGGCAGTGGATCGGCGTGATCAACAACTACGGCGGCCAGTGGATATTCGTGCCGCTCGCCGGCGGAGGCTTCCTGAGGATGCTCGTATGGATCGACTTCTACCTGATCCTGGCCCTCGCGCTCAACTTCATCGTCCTGCGAAGCAACACATGGCACATCGCGGCGAGAATATTCCGCCTCGCCCTGACCGTGATACTCGGAATCCTGCTCTACCGGCTCGCCACGACACCTGATCTCACCGGGATGTTGCCCGGATGGCATGCTGGCCCAATCGTTCCACGCGAGTACCCCGAACTGTTCGAGACAGCCGTCTACCCCATGGTTGCGAAAGGGGTCAGGGCACTCCTGCTGGTAGCGATAATCCCTGTCATAGTCAACGTGGTCCGTCAGACCGTCAAGCTGCTGAGGAACCGCTGAACGCAGTCGAAACAGGTGGATTTCAGGCCCGTTTTCGATTAACATTCTCCAATGAATGAAAACAATGCAAATACGCCGGAGACCGGCGGAGGGGAAACCCGCTCCGTCGATTTTATCAGAGCGATAATCGAGGATGATATCAGGACCGGGGAGCATGACGGACGGGTACATACAAGGTTCCCGCCCGAGCCGAACGGGTACCTGCACATAGGACACGCCAAATCGATATGCCTCAACTTCGGCATCGCCCAGCAGTACAAGGGCCTCTGCAACCTGAGGTTCGACGACACGAACCCGAGCAAAGAGGACGTCGAATATGTCGACTCGATAAAAGAGGACGTCAAATGGCTCGGCTTCTCCTGGGACGACCGCGAGTACTACGCATCGGATTACTTCGAGCAGCTCTACGAGTTCGCGATCCAGCTGATAAATGACGGCAAGGCGTTCGTCTGCGACCTGACCGCCGAAGAGGTCCGCAAAACGCGCGGAACACTGACCGAGCCGGGCACCGAGAGTCCTTTCCGCAAACGCGGCATCGAGGAAAATCTCGACCTGTTCAAACGGATGCGCGCCGGCGAATTCGAGAACGGATCGAGGACCCTCCGCGCGAAGATCGACATGGCGTCGGGGAACATCAACATGCGCGACCCGGTGATGTACCGCATCCTGCGCGCGACTCATCACCGCACAGGCGACGACTGGTGCATCTACCCGATGTACGACTGGGCCCATGGATGCAGCGACTCGATCGAGAAGATCACCTATTCGATCTGCACACTCGAGTTCGAGGCTCACCGCCCCCTCTATGACTGGTACCTCCGCGAGCTCGGGATATTCCCCTCGCGTCAGATAGAATTCGCCAGGCTCAACCTGACATATACGATCATGAGCAAGCGCAAGCTCCTGATGCTCGTCGAAGAAGGCAAGGTCTCCGGTTGGAACGATCCCCTGATGCCTACGATCTCGGGGCTTCGCCGCCGTGGATATACGCCGGAGGCGATAAGGAACTTCGCCGCCACGATAGGCGTCGCCAAGAAAGACAACAGAGTCTCGATCGACCTTCTCGACCACTGCCTCCGTGAGGATCTAAACAAGAGGGCCCCGCGATTCATGGGAGTGCTGAATCCGCTCAAGGTCGTCATCGAGAACTACCCCGAGGGTCAGGAAGAAGCGCTCGAGGCGATAAACAACCCCGAGGACGAGACGATGGGCACGAGGATGCTCCCCTTCTCCCGCGAGATCTATATCGAGCGCGAGGATTTCATGGAGGATCCGCCCCGCAAGTTCTTCCGCCTCGCCCCCGGCCGCGAGGTAAGACTCAAACATGCCTACTTCATCACCTGCAACGAGGCGATAAAGGACGAAAAAGGCGAGGTCACCGAGCTGCGCTGCACATACGACCCCGAAACGAAGGGCGGCGACGCCCCCGACGGAAGAAAGGTCAAGGGGACCCTCCACTGGGTCTCGGCCCGCCACGCCGCCGACGCGACGATACGCCTCTACGGCCGGCTCTTCACGCAGGAGAATCCCGACGACACGGCGGAGGGTGAGACTTTCATGGATCACATCAATCCCGACGCCCTCGAGGAGCTGACAGGCTGCAAGGTCGAGCCTTCGCTGAAGGAATCGGTCCCCGGCAAGCACTTCCAGTTCTTCAGGCACGGTTATTTCTGCGAGGATATTGATTCGACGGCAGGCACCCTCATCTTCAACCGCACCGTCCCTCTACGGGACAGATGGGCGAAGATCAAGAAGAAGCAGGGGTGATCCCGTAGTCATGACCGAGTGCTTTTTTGTCTCAGATCTTCACGGCAAGACCAACCGGTACGAAAAGTTGTTCGGTGCGATCAGCAGGGAAAAGCCGGCGGCGGTATTCATCGGCGGAGATATACTTCCCTCAATCGGATCTACTGCGCCCTTTCACGATTTTCTGTCCGATTTTCTTTACGCAGGCCTGGACCGTCTTCGCTCTTCATTGGGCGATAGCTACCCCGCGATCTTCATCATACCGGGCAATGACGACTACCACTCCATAGTGGAAGAGATTGATGCCCTCGCCGATACGGGTCTCCTGTTCAGTATGCATGGCAGGGTGGAACCTTTCGGCTTATGGAAGATATTCGGATATTCATTTACTCCACCCAGTCCATTCATGCTGAAGGACTGGGAGAAGTACGACGTCTCCCGCTTCACCGACCCGGGCTGTGTCTCTCCCGAGGAAGGCCGCTATACATTCGAAATCCCGGACTCGGAGAAACGCTACGCGACGATCGCCGCCGATCTCGAGTCACTTGCCGGCTCTGAGGATCTGGAGAGTGCCGTTTTCCTTTTCCATGCCCCTCCATACAAGACAAATCTGGACCGAGCCGATCTCGACGGCAGGTATGTCGACAGCATCCCGATGGATGTCAACGTAGGAAGCATAGCGATACGCAGGTTCATCGAGGAGCGTCAGCCCCTCTTGACGCTTCATGGGCATATACATGAATCGGCAAGATTAACGGGAGAATGGAAAGACACAATAGGCGAAACGGTGATGTTCTCGGGAGCCCATGACGGACCGGAACTCGCGCTGGTCAGGTTCAGGCTGGAAAATCCGGGGAAGGCAGAAAGAGAACTCCTCTAGCCTTCGCCCGGATCTTTCAGCTTCAAGGGACGGGCGGGGTCCGTCACTGCGCCTATTTTTACCGCATAACTTGTCTTGTTCTCAATATCCTCATCTGTCACAACGTGTACATCGAGCAGCCCCCCGGAGCGATATCCGGTCCGGTTATAGTTGATCTCGTCGAGACACAGGCTCCACGCTTCAAGCCAGGTCATCAGATCATTACGCTGATCCTGTGTTCCGCGGAAGTGGACGAGAAGGTCGATATCGCTGGCTAGCCCGGCAGTTGCGTTCTTCGTGCTTCCAAAGACGTAGAAACCAACTACTCCGAAACGTTCGGGATCGAGTCGGGAGGCGATGTGCTCAGCCATCCTCAGGCGCCACATCCAGAGATGGTCGGTCGGTTTTTTTGCCTCTGCCTCCATCTCGGTGATCTCTTCCCTGTCCTCTGTCGGATCGGCAAGGATACCAAGTGCCTCACCCAGATCGGCGTTCATCAGTACCCTCAGGACCCTGCCCTTTGTCGCTTTGGGCACATCGATCAGTTTTATCGTATCGGCCAGCCCGGCATACTCGGGAAGCACGTCGGGAAGAAGATTTTTCGAGATTGAAAAGAACCTGTCGTTGAAAACGGTTCCCTCATCATCGGGATACAGCGGAAGGTATCTTATCTGTCCTTCCACGAGATCCTGGAAAAAATGTGTCCCAAACGAAAGATCCGGCTTATAGCCACCTTTGCTGCGTGCGATCTCCATCAGGACCGCTGTATTGTTGATGTCGGAATATGTCACGCTCACACCGAGTCGTATATCGCCCCTGCTCCCCCATCTGCCCGGTCCCATGAGTACGAACTGGCGCTTGGGCAGGATCTTGTTCAGCCGGCTGACTGCCCGTCCTACCTCCAGAAGTTCCTCACGGGAGGATATTTCGCCGTATTTCACCGGGTCCACGTATACCACGTGCGTGATATCCGGCACGCGCCCGTTGGATACATACCTGTCCGCTGAAAATACGATATCCTTCTCGGAGACATCCTTGGGGATGGGAGACGGCGCGATATCTTCCGAATAGCTCTGGGGCCTGCACTGGAGAAGATAGAAATCGTTGCCGTCATGAGCGAATTCGATGTCGACGGGATTACCGATAGTCTCTTCCAGGGTCTCAAGGATCGCCCGTACTTTCCTTACGAATGGCGTATCGCTCAGGAGCCCCTCACACGTCATCAACAGGTCGTCCTTTTCGAAATCGATGCTCATCGGCATCGGCTTGTGCATATGACCACCCTTATTGACCAGTACCATCTTTTCAATATTCGGATAGTCGTCGCCATGTGTCCTGAGCAGTTCGCTGATCTCGACCGTTTCGAATGTATTGCTCCGGAGGTTGATCACATCGATCATCTTCGGGGAATAATGCGCGATCTCTTCGGGAGCCACGTTGACGCGAAGACCGGGTTGTCCCGGCGCCACCAGGATGGGATAATCGTCGCTTACCCTGTCGACTGCCCGCGTGCCAAGGCCCGGGACGAGCCTTATCAATCCGTCCTCCCTCTTTATCCTGGGAGACCACCTGAATTCGTTTCTGCTGAACGCCACCCCGGCGAATGCCGGCAGGAAGTAATCACCCATCCTCGTCCCGATGACCTCCTGGATGAGAATTCCCATCTCCTCGGCAAAATCGAGGAGCCCCCTCTCAGCCCTGTATTCGATCGGATCCGGCCCGAAGGAGGAGGCATAGACCTCGGCGATGGCATCCATGAGGGCCTCGAGACACTCCCGCTTGGATCCCTGGTTGGCAAGAAACAGGCTTTTGTATTTACCGGAAAAAGACGCACCGAGGCTGTCCTCAAGCAGGCTCGAGCTACGGATGATAAGCGGCTTCCCCTCGCATTCATCGAGGACCATGGACAGCCCCTGAACGACCTCAGGAGGGAACCGTCCATTTTTGAACGATCTTATGACATTCGGATATTCGACTCTGACCTGATTGATGCTCTTGTACTTTTGCTCCACGACTTCATCCATGTTGTTATACTTCAGGAATCCAAGCAGGATGTCGGAAGTCATGTACCAGCTGTTGGGGACCTTGATGCTTGAAAGCTCCTCGTCTTCCGCGAAACTTTTTCTGATTATCTGTTTCGCCATGACCAGGCCGGCGCATTTACCCCCGAGCCGTCCATGGCTTCCAGTCATATAGATCGTCTTGTCGAGAAACTCGAAGAAATCCGCGATCTCAAAATAATTCTTGGCGATGTTTATATAGTCGAGCTGCGAAGAGAGGAATCTTCTGACCAGAGATACTATGACTCCGAGCTTGGCGCTCGGAGAGAGATCTATGTTCTCGGAGACCGCATCCCTGTACTGCCTCAACGCTGCAATCACATCGGGAAGAGTAAGGTTCCTGTTAGCGATATGTATCAGGTATTTCAGCCTGTCATCCTGGATCCATTTCTGCAGGTATGCATATATCTGGTCACCGGTGAACTGACTTGTAGCAATCCGGAATATCTCGAAACTCATATCTTCCGTCAGCCTGAGATTACCACTTCTCATCGGCCGGTTCTCGTCCTCCTGGCCCCTCGCTCCATTCTCATAATAATCCGGCACTATCTTCTGCTGCAGTTTTTCAGCGGCTGAGACACCTTCCCAGCACAGATGATTGAGCATCCTCTCGGTCACATTGTAATAAAGGTCCTTGTCTGTGAACCGCAGAAGGTTCAGGATGACTTTCCAGTCTTCCTTGCCGGAACTGTCCGCCGGCTCGCCCGATAATCCGGCCTTCACCTTCATATCATCCTGCTGGAGAAGACTGCCGATCCTATCGGCGATGGTCGAAAGCAGCTTTTTCTCCTGCCTCAGAAAGGGACCATCGTCCGCTTCCGGCATCTCTCGGCTGTAGAAGACAGACAGCTTCCCGGCCTGTCTCTTGCCGACAATGATATCCGCGCTCTGCATCCATGAGGTTTCGGTGAATCCATATTCGCTGTAACTGTCAGGTCCCAGTTCGATTCTCACGCGGCAGTATTTTGGATACTGCCATCCGGACGGAATCGCTGAGACAATCTTCATGCACGTATCCCCGATATTCCCCTCATGATCCCTTACGATCTCCTCGATGCGGTACAGGCACTCAAGTTCCTTCTCTCTTTCAACAAAGAAACGCATGAGATCATCCGGATTATCTTTTTGGTCATGCATGGAGGATCACCCCCCGGCCGCTCTTTCCGTCGACCTTTACAGTCAGCGGACTGTCGAGTCTGATATGCCGGACATGTTTTGTCTCGAAACAGGATTCTTTGGTTTTCAGCCATTTCCAGTCTATCGAACGATCGTCGTCATGTCGCATGGAAAAATAGAAGACCTTGAAGCTGGTCAGGTTGTGGAAGAAATGCGAACCCTGGCTCATCATGTACCCGAAGTTGGAAAGAGAGATCTCCACTATAACCTTCGCTCCGGATATCTGGCCGAAATCGACTGGGATCCCGCCCATCTGGTCCGTCGTCCCCCAGCGTCCGAAGCCTACCAGAATGTATTTCCTGCCCTCTCCGACCAGCCTTTCGTTTATCGTCTCTATTTCAGAAGCGATCTCCCGGGACCTCATTATGTCGAATGTGTCGGGATCGATATATACCAGGTCGGAGATCGAATCATCGGCCCCGTTTCCCAGAACCGTGGTAGAAGAGATCAGCACTCCCGGATCGTCAAGCTCCTCCTCCGCAACGGTCACTTCAGACTTCGAAACGACCATCGGACGGGCCTGAAGAAATCCGAAATCGGCAGGTTCACCGAGCGTGCTTCCAAGTCTCATCGCGAACTCGATCTCCACCTTCGCTCCGAGCCGTTCCTCGCATTCCCTCATGACTGTCTTGAGGAGCTCGCTGAAATGGAAATCCCTGCCTCGAAGGATCGGCGAGAAATCAATGACCCTCGGCCCGTCACGAAAGATTCCGCTCTCGAGACGGTCATCCCTGTGATTATATGTCGAGGCGATCAGGCCAAGGGACCCGTCATACTCGCAGTCCTTCAAATCGAATCGATCAAGGTACTCCATCTCTTCAACAGGACTGTATGTATGCAGCTTCCCCATATTCACTGCCCAGAACCCGGTCTGAGTATGCTTGAGCATATCACCGGTCGACTTGAACGGAGGACCGACAGCGGGCCATTCGGGCGAAAAGGCCCATGAGATCCCGTCATCGACAATCGTCCTCCCGAGACCGAGTGCCAGCTCGACTACCCCCTCCTCCGGTTCTGCCCTGCCGAAAGGATAAAAATTGAACGATCTCATCACGCCTGATACGTGAGGGTAATACCTGTCCCCGAATCTCGTGCCGATGATATCCTGAATTATCACAGCCATCTTTTCATCCTCGATCGAATGGCTCACGACCTTCATGTAGTCCCCTGCAGACTTGAAGAATGTAGAGGCATAGATGAATTTTACCGCCTCGGCCAGCTTCTGAAATCTGGAATCCGTATCGGGAAGATTGTTGGGGACCATCTTTGTCGCGTAGACACTGGCGAAAGGCTCGAACATGGCATCCTCCAGCAGGCTCGAGGACCTTACCGCCAGAGGTGTGTGGACCTGCTGCGCGATAGCTCTCAGATCGCCGGCAAGCCCGACAGGAAGGGAAGCTCGCAGAAAAGCGTGGGCCTTGATCTCATCGCGCCTGTCGGAGAGCGCGATATCGTAGAGGTCGTTCTCCCGCATGAAGAGATCGAAAAACTCCGTTGTAATAACGGTCAGCCTTGGAATAGCGACCGATATAGCCGGTTCGAACAGAGGCTTTACCTTATTTCCCAGCGCTTCACCCATCTTCGCCAATCCGTGAGCCTTGCCACCCAACTCACCGGAACCGATGAAAGTAAACCGCTCTTTCCCGGTAAAGAACTCCCGTTCGAACCGGCTGACAGTAAATTCATCCCTTATGCCGGATTCTTCAGACAACCGTTATCACACCCATCCCCGGTCCTTGCATGCCTGGGCCACACGGCCTACAGCGATGACGTAGGCGGCATCCCTCATGTAGATCTTCTTCTTCGCCGCGAGTGTGCTTACTGCCTCGAAGGCCGACGTCATCTTCGAATCAAGCTTTCCGAGGACCTCATCCTTTTCCCAGAAGTAGTTCATGTTACACTGCACCTGCTCGAAGTAGCTGCAGGTCACCCCGCCGGCGTTCGCCAGAAGGTCGGGGATCATGAAAATCCCTCTTTCGTGGATGGTCTTATCGGCCTCGGGGGTGGTAGGGCCGTTCGCGCCCTCAGCGATGATCTTCACCGAGTCACTGATCAGGCTGACGTTCTCCTTCGTGATCTGGTTCTCGAGCGCGGCCGGGATTAGTATGTCGACCTCCTGCTCAAGCCAGGCACCGCCATCGAGGGCCTCATACCCGAGCTTTTCCGCTTTATCCTTCTGGATCCCACCGAAACGGTCGGTTATCCCCCTGAGGACTTCGAGGTCGACACCGTCTGATTTCCTGAAGCTGTACGACTTCTGTTCCTTCTGGTCCCAGCAGGATACGCAGATGACCTTTCCGCCTAGTTGCTGGTAAAGCTCGATCGCGTGCTGAGCCACATTGCCGAATCCCTGGACGCTTGCCTTCGTCTTCGAGGGCGGTATGCCGAGCTCCTTCAGCGCTTCCCGGACAGTGAATATCACTCCATATCCGGTCGCTTCGGTGCGTCCGAGTGAGCCGCCCATACCTACAGGCTTGCCCGTGATGAAACCGGGGAGCCTCTCGCCCCTGAGCATCTCGAACTCGTCGAGCATCCACAGCATATGCTGAGGATTGGTCATGACGTCCGGTGCCGGCACGTCGTTGACAGGTCCCATGTCTCTTGACAACTGCCTGACCCACCCCCGGCAGATCTGCTCCTGCTCGCGGGCGCTGAGGTTATGGGGATCGCAGATGACGCCGCCCTTGGAGCCTCCCAGTGGAATATCTACTACTGAGGTCTTCCAGGTCATCCACATCGAGAGCGCCCGGACCGTATCGATCGTCTCCATCGGGTGGAACCTTATCCCACCCTTGGCGGGCCCCCTGGCATCGTTGTGCTGGACCCTGAAACCGCGGAACACCCTGGAGCTTCCATCATCCATGACGACAGGGATGCTCACATGATATTCCCGCATGTTGGTGCGAAGAAGTTCCCTGGTCCCCTCATCAAGGTCCAGAACATCCGCCACATTGTCGAACTGCTCCTGCGCCATCTCGAAGGCGTTATACGAACGGTCCGCCATGACTGTTCCTCCTTATGAAACATTAGCTGACGCTTGTTGTGCTCTGCATCGTTCCCGAGGCACCTTTTTTCTCCTGGTCATCCGGTTTCCTGGCACCGGTCATACTTTTCGCAACCATTCCCGCCGCCTTCATGAGCGGATATGCCGCGGGAGACGCTGTCAATAACGGGTGGGTGCCGATCTGGGATGTCAGGATCGTGTTTATACTCATCCTGCCCTGTATCAGGAATCCGATCAGATTAGTCAGCTCTCCTGTGCTCGGTCCTCCGGAGACCTCTCCGCCCAGCAGCACTCCGGATTCCCTGGCGGCAATGAGCTTCACTTTCTGTTTGTGGGCACCGGGCAGTGTCCCGGGGTGCTTGTCCACACCCTCGAAGACGCCGGTGACCATATCGAATCCTTCCTCCCTTGCCTTTGTCTCGGTAAGACCGGCAACGCCGAATCCGTGGTCGCCGAGGGCCGTGGAGAAGATCGAGATCGTCCCGCTGAAAGTCTTCACGGCTGAAAGTCTGAAAAGATTCATACCGGCGGTTCTCGCTTCGGCGCAGGCGGTCGATGCAAGCATGGCGTTGCATGGTTTTCTCGTTACGAAATCACGCTTCTCCGCGCAATCCCCGACAGCAAATACATCGGAATCTTCCGTTCTCATATATTCATCGACACGGATAAATCCCTGTTCTGTCAGGGACAGTCCCGTTTTTTCCGCGAGTACTGTATTCGGGCGGTACCCGACCGAGAGCACGACTGAATCTGCGTCGATGACCTTGTTGTCATCGAGGATGATTCCAGTGACCTTCTTGTCGCCGATTATCTGCTTGACCCCGTTACCGGTTATCAGCTTGACCCCTCTTTCCTTCAGGATCCCTTCGGCCTCGATCGCTATCTCCTCGTCAAAGGCCAGCCCGAGCACGTGGGGAAGTATCTCCACGAGGGTCACGTCCTTGCCCGCCTTGTTCAGTTCGTCCGATAGCTCGACGCCGATGAATCCGCCGACGATGACGACGACCTTTTTCAATACGTTTATCGAAAGCTGGGTGCTGTCGAGATATACCTTGTCCTTCGGAACGGTAAAGACGTTCTCCAGGTCCGCGCCCTTGAGCCAGCCGGGACTGTTCGGAATCGAACCGCTGGCGATGATCAGTTTCTCGTAACCGATCTCGTCGCCATCTTTCGTGGAACATACCTTTTTCTCTCGGTCGATCCCTGTGACCTCCGCGATGAGTTCTCTTATCCCGGCCCCGGCAAAGACCTTTCCTGCGGGAAGGAGGTCATTCTCTGTGCTCCCGACCGTACCGAAGATATACGGAATACCGCAGGGTATCAAGACCTTACCATCCTTGTGGATCACGAGGACATCCTTGTCCGGATAGTGAGTCTTGACTGTCGTTGCCGCAACAAAGCCGGCAGCGCTGCCACCGATGATGATTACATCTGCTTTATCCATTCCCGTTCTCCCTTCAAAGTCCTTGTCATGATGCGGTGTCCGTGCGAAACACTAGCAGGGCAATGGCCGTGCCATAAGGAAATAATTCTATAAGTGATTATATAACAATGCGATATGAATCAGGCGGAAGGAAATGGAAACTAAAAACGTTCCATTATGAAACGGCCTTAATACCGAACTGAAACCACTCAGGGGTCGATGCCCGATTCCTTGAGTTTGCGCCACAGGGTAGTCTTGCCGATGCCGAGGATATCGGCAGCCTTCGAGCGGTTTCCATTCGTTGTCTCGAGGACCTTTCTGATATATTCCCGCTCCATCTCGGCCATCGTCATAGCTTCACCGTCCGCTCCGAACGCCATCCGGCCCTCAGCTTCCAACAGTTCCCGCGGGAGATGTTCCGGCCGTATCCAGCCGTCATCGGTCAGCACCGCCGCCCGCTCCAGAACATTCTCCAGCTCACGGATATTCCCGGGCCAGTAGTATCTTTCCAGGTGCCTGATCGAGGCGGGCGCCAGTTTCAGCTTTTCGATCTTGAGCTTTCCGGAGAGACGGGACACAAAGAATCGCGCCAGCGGAATGATATCTATCTTGCGGTCCCGCAGGGGCGGGATCTCTATCTCTACGACCCCCAGCCGGTAGTAAAGGTCCTCCCTGAACCTTTCCTCCCGGATGAACTGCTTGAGAATCCGGTTGGTGGAGGCGATAACCCTGACGTCCACGGGCCTGTTGCGGTTATCCCCCACGCGGCGGATCTGTCTTTCCTGAAGCACGCGAAGAAGGGCTATCTGAAGGGCGGGAGAGATGTCGCCTATCTCGTCGAGCAGGATCGTCCCTCCGCTCGCTTCCTCGAAAAGCCCCACACGGTCGCGCACTGCCCCGGTGAATGATCCCGCGACATGCCCGAACAGCTCGCTCGTCAGAAGCGTTTCAGGAAGCGCCGCGCAGTTCATCGCGACGAACTGCTTGTGTTTTCTCGGCGAACTGTCGTGGATGAATCTCGCGAGCACCTCCTTGCCCACACCACTTTCTCCGGTTATCAGCACCGACGAATCAAAACGCGCCACACGGGAGGCCGTCTCGAGGACCTGCCGGTACGGCTTGCTCCTGAGCTCCGGGGTGTTCCCGATGCTGAGGGGCACTATTTGCTGAAGCCTCTTCTGCTTCCGCGCGAGATCCAGGGTCTTCTTTCTCAGCTCGGTCATCAGGTCCTCTACCTTGCCCTGGATATCCTCCGACGCGAAATCCTCGACGAATTGATCCGCTTCGGCTCCCCACGAGTCGAGATCCTTTCCGACGACCTCGCATACCTTGTCACCCCTGCAGCGACAGCTCTCCTCCCTGAAATAGACAGGCTTCTTCAGGCAGTAAGAAGCGTAACCGCTCGCGTAACCCTCCATTATCCAACACCCGGATTTTTTCGACACCCCTATTTCGATCAGCTGCTCATCGGCCTCGGCAGAATCGAGCCAGAGCACATCCATCTGAAACGTTCCATCCTCCCCGACCATCATCTCCACGATCTCAGTCTTCGCCACGCCCTGCAGGGCGTGAAGATGCGGCCCCGCCCTCAACCATTCCTCCCTGCTGTCCCAGTCGACGATACTCTCCATCGCCGCGGCGTCTGCCTTGCCCCAGTAATAACCGAACCTGGCCAGTATCTTCCTCGTCTGTTCCGTCCCTATGGAGTTGACGAGGTCCTTTCGAAGCTGGGCCATTGCATGGATGTCATGAAGCACGAGCCTGCGACCTTGAAGACTCAACAGGCCCTCGGAGAAGGAGACGATATCTTCCAGCTTCAGATCTTCGGCTTTCATCAGACATACCCTTTCATATTGAAATAACTATGTTCCAGTATAGAACGGTGCGCTCACTTTGTCAAATATCCTGTTTTCGTCCATTTTGTTGCGGCAGTTACAGTTCCAGCATATCGGCCCCATGGCACACAGATTGCCATATAGTTTTTTGAATTGTTATGAATAACTGAGACAGGATTTCAGGAACGGGCCATGACTTACGACAGGATCTACAGACATGCCGAGTGCCTCCGGACAGAGATGGAGCAATTCGCACATGAACTTGACAGGATAGTGCTGTCGAGCGGACACGGTGAAGATCCGGCCATCTTTATCGAACGGCATATGTCCACGGAACTCGATTACGACCTTGTCTATCAGGACGCAGCAGGGAACATCATCGGCATCCAGGTCGGGGCCGAGGATGGATCTTCCGTCATGCTGAGATCGCACACCGGCGCTGTCGGGATCACTTCCCATATCTACGCGGGGCACATCCTGGGCGGAACGGGCATCCTGCCGCGAGGAACAGTCGTCGTCGCCTGTTCCTGTCACGAGGGATCACTTATCGAGAAAGGGACAAGGTTCCTGGTTGAGGAATCGCTGCCGAGGCTCGGCATCACTGTGGATGCAGCAATACTTGCCGAACAGTCACCTGCCCTCGCCTCCAATATACCTGTAATCGGGAGAGGTCCGGAGCATGATAAACAGACAGCCGCTCTCGCAGTCGCGTTGAAACCACAGGGCCTGGTGGAGTCGACATCCAGCACAGCGGCGCTTGCGTATAGATACCTGCTGACCAGATGACATGGGCGGGAAATAATCATTACCGTGATGATACAGCCTATAATAAATGTGAATACTTGAACCCCGTTTTTAAAGACTTCCCTCTTTTTTCAACTGAACAAATCCCTTAGTCCTTTGATTATACGATATTTCATCTGAAATTCGCGAGGAAGCCATGGTATTTTTTACTACTAATTTCAGGCGACCCTGTTTATTGTTCACCATAGACAGTAGTACTGAGTGATATATCAAGGCTCTGGAGGTCAGATAATGGGAAAAGAAAAAAGCACCAAGAAAGAGACCAAGAAGAAGGCCACAAAAAGCCTGAAGGAAAAAAGAAAAGAGAAGAAAGAAAAGTAGCGGGTACCCGGACGTCTACATGGGAACCTGACCATTGCTGGCCAGCGCGTCGGGCTTGAGGGTCCTTCTGGTCATAGCGGACAGGATAGTCTTCTTCAGTCTGATCGATTTCGGCGTTATCTCCACCATCTCATCGTCGCGGATGAAGTTGATAGCCGCCTCGATTGTCATAGGTTTGACAGGCGTAAGGACTACGGCGGCATCCTTCCCGGAAGCTCTCATATTCGACAGCTTCTTTTCTTTCGAATGGTTGACGTTGAGATCACCGTCCCTGTTACACTCTCCGACGATCATCCCCTCGTATCCCGGGTCCCCTGGCTTGACGAACAGCCGGCCGCGCGCCTCGAGATTGAATAGCGCGTAAGCTACTGCCTTGCCTGTCCTGTCCGCGACCATCGAACCGGTCTTCCGGGTAGTGAAATCACCCCTGTACTTCTCGAACCCGGCGAAATACGAATTCATCACACCGGTACCCTTCGTATCGGTGAGAAATTCGTCCCGGTATCCGATGAGCGCCCTTGATGGGGCGGAGAACTCGACCCTGGCCCTGCCGCTGTCATCGTGGATGATGTCGGTCATTCGGGCCTTACGCCGCGCAAGCTTCTCGGTGACGACACCGAGGAACTCCTCCTCGCAGTCGACGAAGAGACGCTCTATCGGCTCGAGTTTTTTGCCGTCTTTAAACCTGTATATGACATGAGGGCGGCCGACGCAGAACTCGAAGCCTTCCCTTCTCATCGTCTCGATCAGGATGGCCATCTGGAACTCTCCGCGGCCCTTCACGATAAAGCTGTCACCCTCTGCGCTATCCTCCATCTGGATCGCGACGTTCATCAGGGTCTCCTTGAAGAGACGCTCGCGGATCTTGGTGGACTGGACGAAACGTCCTTCCTGGCCGCTGAACGGGGAGTTGTTTATCGCAAACCGCATCGAGATGGTAGGCTCATCGATGGTGATACGTGGCAGCGCCTTCGGCTGCTCCCTCGTACAGATCGTATCGCCTATCTCGACGTTATCGATTCCGGCGAGGACGGCTATATCGCCCGCTTCGGCCGATTCGGCCGGTTTGTACGTCATACCCTCGTATTTCTGGAGCTTCGTTACCTTCAGCGGAACCTGCTCACCTTTTTCATTTATACAGACGAGAAGCTTGTTCGAGCTGACCGTGCCGTTGATGATCCTGCCCACAGCGAGGCGACCGAGGAAATCCGAATATCCGAGATCAGAGACGAGCATCTGGAACGGCTCCTCAGGATCAAATACCGGTGCCGGAATCTCTTCGAGGATCGTATCGAGCAGCTGGTGAATATTGTCGGTCTTTTCCTCGAGTGTCCTCTTGGCGATCCCGTCGCGGCCTATCGCGTACAGGACGGGAAAATCGATCTGTTTGTCCCCGGCGCCGAGGTCTATGAAAAGGTCGTAAATATCATTGAGTACCTGGCTGATCTGGGCGTCTTTGCGGTCGATCTTGTTTACAACAACGATGACCTTTAGCCCTGCCTCAAGTGTCTTTTTCAGGACGAAGCGTGTCTGAGGAAGGGGGCCCTCGGAAGCGTCTACAAGAAGGATGGCGCCGTCGGCCATCGACAGGGCCCTCTCCACCTCGGCTCCGAAGTCGGAGTGCCCGGGTGTGTCGATGATATTGATCTTCACGCCGTGCCAGGAGACCGAGCAGTTCTTGGCGGCGATAGTGATCCCGCGCTCCCGCTCGAGGTCCATAGTGTCCATCAGACGTTCATCCACGACCTGCCCCTTGCGGAGCAGCCCACTCTGCCTGAACATCGCGTCGACGAGCGTAGTCTTGCCATGATCAACGTGGGCGATTATGGCGATATTCCTGATATCCTTGTTTTCAACACTTCTGCTCATAACAGCTCCGTATATTGACAGCTCCCTGGCAGGCTGTGCCTGGCGAATGGTCGGTCCATGTACCGGGGAGCGCACTGGCCTGAGGGCCAAGCATGCCAAAAGATAGGTGTTCAGGAGCGATTGTCAACCGATAATGGCAGGAGATGCAAACGACTATTTCCACCGGTATTTTCTTGAATCCGTACTCATCCCGTCATACTGTCTGTGCAGGGGTTCGTTATCGAGCTGCCTGTTGCTGAGGATTCTGATCTAATGAGGAGGGGTAATCATGAGATTTCGGTCCAGGGGCGTGGTTTCCGCCATTTTCCTGATGGCCGCCGCATTTCTCGCCATCAATGCGCAATACGTTCGTGCAAGCGGGGTCCTGATCCTGGGTCCCAGTACGCGGGCTTACGGGATGGGCCTTTCCGGCACTGCCGACGTCTCGGATCCATCCAACGCCTTTTACAACCCGGCTAATATCTCTTTTATCAACGGCGCCTACCTGACGGGGTTCTACAGCAAGCTTGTCCCGGACCTTGCCGATGACGTCTACACCGGGAACCTCGCAGTTGCCGGCGGCACCAGGTTTCGACTTGGAGAGTCTTACGAGTTAGGGCTGGGAGGCTGCCTGCGGTACCAGAAGCTCGATTATGGAGAATGGGGAACCTTTTCCGGGGGCACGGCGTCATCCTCAGAATATGTCATCAGCTTTTCACTGGCAGGCGGCATCAAGATCAATAAGATCTTCAACCTGGGGATCGGACTCTCTGTCAAACCTGTGAAACTCGATCTTGCACCTGCCTGGAGCACGCCAGATGGCGAATCGCGCGAATCCGATGGAACCGCGTCAGATTTCGGCATATTGCTCGGGGCAGAGCTGCCGATAGGCGAGGAATTTACATTTTCAGGGAACATCGGCCTCAGCTACCTGAATATGGGCAGCGACTTCGAATTTCAGAACTGGTTCGGGACCATCTCGATGCCGTCAGCAACGCGCTACGGGATCGGTATAAGACTCGAGTCACAGCCGCTTACCGGCAACGAGAAGTTCGGGCCGCTTTTCACGCTGGCCTTTAATGTCGATAAGCTGGACCACACTTCCGAGGCCGATAAAGGGAAATCCGATGAAAGCAGTTACGGAGCGGAGATCGGATTTCTAAGGATGCTGTTCCTCCGTATCGGACGTTGGAAGTACGAATCGGGGAATATCGATGACAAGACGTTTGGCGTGGGACTGGGAGTCGAGCTTGAGAGTTTCCTCATAAGGCTTGATTGGGCCAGAGTGCCGCAGGCATCGAATCTGGACAACGTCAACAAGTTCGGGCTGATCACCGGGATATCCTTCTGAGCGAGACGATGAAAAAGAACGAGAATAACGAAAAGATGCTGCAGTTCGACAGAGGCGTTGAGCAGGGTATGACAGAGCGCGACGACGGCTCCAAAGAGATAAATCCCGGAGAATTCAAGGTTTTCCTCGCTGACGGCAGAATTGCATGCCTGTGGGGCACAAACAGGGCAACAGCTGTTGAATACAAGAGGGTTTCCGACAAGGGCTTCACTGAAACAGAGATAAGGCGAATCCTCAATAATGGTCCCTTTTCAAACGACTCCCGGGCAGACTGCGAGAGAATAATATCCGCGCTGCGCTGGACTGAACACATGATGGTGGATGATCTGAAATACTTCCTGAAACTGCTGCGGGAATCGATAATCACCGGGAAAAATATTCCCTTCCCCCCGAAATCGGCGGACGAACTTCTCGAAATCATTCACACGGCATATAACGTTTTCAGACTGCCCATGAACCTGGAGATCGCCGAAATGTCAAAGCGCCTGAAACTAACCGGGGACAAAGATGCGGATTCAGCCAAGATCTCATCTTTCCTGGACATTATCGAGGCGGGAAAAATCAGGAAATTCCCGAAAAATGATCATGAAAAGAATTCGAACTGACGATCTTGGCTGATTATCATGACTTCTCCCCCACCACACATGAGGATATTCCTCACATAAATCCCCTCATGTCTCCGCAACTCTCAACTTTTCAACATCATACACTTCGTTGTTTCATGCAACTTTTGTCATTTATCCCCGTATATCTGGTATAGACAACGCAATTCAATAACCAGGGAGAGAGATCGAAATGAAAAACGGAAGAAAGCTCCTGCCGGCGATTATCGCATTGGCCATCCTGGCGATCGCGTCGTACGGCTGCGGCGGCGATTCGCAGTCGAAGGAGAATGGCGAAGAAGACAAGGATCCTGTAGTTCCCGTAGAGGTAGGCGCGGTCAAGACCGGCGACATCTCTGCCTATTTCACCGGCACAGCTAACATCGAGGCCGAAGAGGAGACCGGAGTAGTCGCCAAGGTGAGCGGTGTAGTCGAAGAGCTCTACGTTGAAGAGGGCGATTTCGTCAAGGCGGGGGCTGTCCTCGCGAAACTCGACGACGAGATGATCGGTGTACAGCTCGAGCAGGCAAAGGCCGACATGAGAAATCAGGAGAACAACTACAAGCGTAACCAGGACCTCCACGAGAAACAGCTCGTCAGCACAGAGGTCTTCCAGCAGGTCAAGTTCGAGTACGAGCGTCAGAAGGCTGCATACGACCTCGCCGCGCTGAGCCTCAAGTACACATCGATCAAGACTCCGATCAGCGGCGTCGTTTCCGAGAGGAATGTCAAGGTCGGCAACATGGTCCTGCAGAACCAGGATATATTCAGGGTCAGCGGGCTCGATCCGATTATCGCGATCCTGTACGTTCCCGAGAGGCAGCTCGAGAGGATGAAGGCAGGACAGAGATCGGTCCTTCATATAGACGCCCTTGGCGGCACGGACTTCGAAGGCTACATCAAACGTATAAGTCCCATCGTCGACTCAGGAACCGGCACCGTAAAGGTCACAATCGAAGTCAATGACCCGACAGGCCGGGTCAGGCCGGGCATGTTCGCCCGGGTCAAGATCGTATACAATGTCCATGAGGGCACGACACTGGCCCCGAAGGACGGGATAATGGATGAAGACCGTGAATCGACGGTCTTCGTCGTCCAGGACAGCACCGTTTACAAACGAACTGTTGTCCTCGGCTACACCAACACGACCCATGTCGAGATCCTCGAAGGGCTCATGCCTGGCGACACAATCGTCACCACGGGCAAGGGCAGCCTGAAGGACAGCACAAAGGTCGAGATCGTCAGGTCGGGCGGCGATAAATGAAGATAATCGAGATCTCCATCCGGCGGCGCGTGACGATAGCGATGTTCACGCTGGCAGTAATACTATTCGGGGCGGTCTCTTTCTTCCGGCTCAAGATCAACCTTCTCCCCGAGCTCACATATCCGACACTGACGGTGCGCACCGAATACGCCGGTGCCGCTCCCGCAGAGATAGAAAATGTCATATCGAAACCGATCGAGGAAGTACTCGGCGTCGTCAAGAACGTCAACCGGGTAAGCTCGATCTCACGCTCGGGACAGTCCGACGTCATTCTCGAATTCGCATGGGGAACGGACATGGACTACGCAGGCCTCGACGTACGAGAGAAACTCGACGTACTGCAGCTGCCCCTTGAGGTCGAACGGCCTACACTCCTGCGATTCGATCCCTCGCTGGATCCGGTACTGCGTTTCGGCTTCTATAAGGAAAAAACTGCCGATGCGGACAGCGCCGGTGTGGACGATGACTGGTTCGACGAAGAGGAACTGAAGTTCCTCCGCCGGTTTGCCGAGGAAGAGATAAAAAAGGAGCTCGAGTCTTCACTCGGAGTCGCTGCTGTAAAGGTAAGCGGCGGCCTCGAGGATGAGATCCAGATATTCATAGATCAGCAGCTCACCGCCCAGCTCGACCTGCCTATCAGCACCCTGGCCGCGCAGATAGGCGCGGAGAACGTCAACCTGTCTGGCGGCAGGCTCGAGGAAGGCACGCAGCAGTACCTCGTCAGGACGCTTAACGAGTTCGAATCGATCGAGGAGATCGGAGATGTGGTCGTATCCACGAAGGACGGCAAGCCGATATACCTCCGTGATATCGCCACAGTAAGGCATGGATACAAGGAACGGGAAGCGATTACGAGGCTCAACGGACGCGAGGCTGTCGAGATCGCTATATACAAGGAAGGCGACGCCAATACGGTCGCTGTGGCCCGCGATGTCGAGAAACATCTCTCACGCGCGAAAAGGGTTCTCCCGGAAGGATACCGGCTGGTCAAGGTCTACGACCAGTCGACCTTTATCAGGCAGGCGATAAACGAGGTCATCACGGCAGCCGTTATCGGTGGAATCCTCGCGATTATCATCCTCTACCTCTTCCTTCAGAATTTCTGGGCAACGGTCATCATATCACTTTCGATACCGGTATCCGTCATCGCGACCTTCAACATGATGTACGGCGCCGACCTTTCCCTCAACATAATGTCTCTGGGAGGAATAGCGCTCGGAATCGGGATGCTCCTGGATAACTCGATCGTCGTACTGGAAAACATATCCCGGCACCGGGCGATGGGGAAGAATATCTCCGATTCCGCCAGGGATGGAGCGAGCGAGGTCGGGAAAGCAGTGACAGCTTCTACACTGACCACTGTCGCGGTCTTCCTGCCTCTCGTATTCGTATCGGGGATCTCCGGGCAGCTCTTCAGGGACCAGGCCCTTACCGTCACCTTCGCGCTGATTGCGTCTCTCATTGTAGCGCTGACACTGATTCCGATGCTGGCCTCCCTGCAGGCCAACAAAGTGCCGCCTCCCCCTCCCACTCCGAAAAAGGAGCCGAAGAGGCGTGTCGGCCGATGGTTCACGACTGTCGGAAGATTCATATTCAGTACTGTTCCTGTCTTTTTCACTAAAATCATCCTGGGAATCTGCAGTGGGCTTTCAAGGATCTTTTCATTCCTGCTGAGGCCTCTGCTGAAGCTTTTCACAAGGGTATACGACACCGTCGCCGGATGGTATGACGGCATGCTCGCCTGGTCCCTGGATCACAGGGGCAGGATCATATTTATAGCGTTTGTCATGTTCGCCGGCACGATGCTGATGGCCACCAACCTCGGCGTTGAGTTGATACCGCAGCTTTCGCAGGGAGAGTTCCGCGTCGAGTTCCGCCTCTCTCCCGGCACACCTCTCGAAGTGACAGACAGAGCTATCAGAAGCGTTCAGGAATCGACGACCGATATCGCCGGGATCAGCACCGTCTTCGCTGTAGCCGGAACAGGCAACAGGATGGACGCCAATCCCGAACAGGGCGGCGAAAACTGGGGCGAACTCAACGTGGTCCTCCAGCCAGGTTCAGAACGGGACGATGAAGAGCGGGTCATGGCGCAGATGCGCGGCGACCTGCATCGGGTCCCCGACCTTCAGTACAAGTTCTCGAGGCCGACGCTCTTCACCTTCAAGACACCGGTCGAGATCGAGATCGCCGGATACGACCTGCGCAGCCTCAAGAAGGTCAGCAACGATATCACTGCGAAGCTCGACTCCAATCCGCGTTTCGCTGACGTAAAATCAACGATGAAAGCGGGACATCCCGAGATACAGATAAGATTCGACAGGGAAAAAGCCGCGGCGCTCGGATTCCAGGTATACGAGGTCGCGGACCGGGTCGTCAGCAAGGTCCGGGGTGATGTGGCATCCCGCTACTCGTGGCGCGACCGGAAGATCGACATCCTCGTCCGTGCCAAGGAATCGGACAGGAACTCGGTGGACAAGATAAGAAAATTGATAATCAATCCGGAGAGTGAGCATCCCGTCACCCTTGAAGCGGTCGCGGACATCACGCTCGACACCGGTCCCGGAGAGATCAGAAGAATCGACCAGGAAAGGGTCGCCCTGGTCACGGCCAACCTCAACTACGGCGATCTCGGCACCGCCGCCGAAGAGATCAACGGGATGATCCGGGGCATACCGATGCCCGGCGGACTCGCGGTAACTGTAGCCGGGCAGAACCAGGAGATGACGAAATCCTTCAAGTCTCTCCAGTTCGCCCTCCTGCTGGCGGTCTTTCTCGTCTACCTGGTGATGGCCTCACAGTTCGAGTCGTTCCTTCATCCCTTCGTTATCCTGTTTTCGATCCCGCTGGCACTGATCGGCGCGGTATGGGCATTGTTCCTGACCGGTTCGACGATAAGCGTGGTCGTATTCATCGGCCTGATACTTCTGGCGGGAATCGTAGTCAACAACGCGATCGTGCTGATCGACCTTATCAATCAGCTGCGAGATGGCGGAATGGACAGACGGTCGGCTATCCTGGAAGGCGGCAAGTCAAGGCTGCGACCGATCCTCATGACGACTCTTACGACCACTCTGGGCCTCCTACCCCTGGCCCTCGGAGTCGGAGAAGGCGCTGAAGTGAGGGCGCCCATGGCCATCACAGTCATCGGGGGACTGACCGTATCGACTCTGCTTACGCTCATCGTAATACCTGTCGTATATGACCTGTTCGACAGGAGAAGATAGATGAACCTGACGAACGCATCGATCAGGCGACCAGTGACGACATTGATGATCTTCGTCTGCTTCATCGTGCTGGGAATTATCTCGGCAAGACTACTGCCGATGGAATACTTTCCCGATCTTGACGCCCCTTTCATTTTCATAGAGATCCCCTACCCCGGCTCCACTCCAGAGGAGATAGAACGTCAGATCACGAGGCCAGCCGAGGAAGTCATCGCGACTATAAGCGGCTTCAAGCGTATGGAGTCCAACTCGCACACTAATGGTGCATGGATCAGGCTGGAGTTCGAATGGGGAGTCGATACCGATGTCAAGGCCCTTGAAGCAAAAGAGAAACTCGAGGGGATCCGGCACCTCTTTCCCGACGACCTCGAACGTTTTCATGTCCTCAAATGGTCGACCGCCGACATGGAGATCCTGACCCTGAGGATCTCGAGCAACCGCGACCTGTCGAATTCGTACGACATGCTCAACAGGAACGTGAAACGAAGGATCGAGAGGATCGAAGGCGTTTCCAAGGTGGATCTCTACGGAGTTGAAAAGAAGGAAGTCCGTATCAAGCTGTCGGCTGACAGGATCATCCAGCACGGGATCGATATCGGCCAGCTATCCCGGACACTCCGACGCAGTAATTTCCTCGTGACAGCCGGGAAGATAACCGACCAGAACCAGAGGTTCGTGGTCAGGCCGGTCGGAGAGTACCAGTCCATAGAAGAGATCGGCCAGGTCATCGTCGGCGAGAACGGCCTCAAGCTGAGCGATATCGCGACCGTGACATACGAGCAGCCCGAACGCAACTACGGCCGCCATCTCAACCGGAAATACGCGATCGGCCTCAACGTCTTCAAGGAAGGCGGAGCGAACCTCGTCGAAGTGACGGACAAGATCGTCGAAGAGATCGAAATAATAAAAGATGTCCCCGAGATGGAGGGAATCAGCATATTCTACATGGACAATCTGGCTGATGGCGTGACGAGCTCGCTGAACGAGGTCCTGAAAGCCGGCATGATCGGAGGCTCCCTCGCGATCCTGATCCTTTTCTTTTTCCTCAGGCGCCTGGTAACGACCTTCATCGTCGCTCTGGCTGTTCCACTGTCCCTGCTGATCACCCTCACCTTCATGTATTTTTCAGGAGTCACCCTCAACATCCTGTCGATGATGGGGCTGATGCTTGCTGTTGGCATGCTCGTCGACAACGCGGTCGTGGTGACCGAAAGCATACACCGGCATCAGATCGCCGATCCCGGTTCCCCGACTTCGATCTCTGCCGGCGTCAAAGAGGTCTCAATGGCGATTACAGCGGGAACTGCTACCACAGGGATAGTCTTCCTGCCAAATATCGTCAGCCCGAATGACGATATCTCCATATACCTCAAGCATGTCGGAATCACGATCGTCATCGCCCTCGGTGTCTCGCTCCTGCTCGCACAGACGATCGTCCCTCTCCTTTCGTCGAAGATAAAACCGCCGAAACCGGTGACCAAAAAGACGATCATCGACAAGTTCATAGGTAAATACGCCATCGCCCTCGAATGGACGATGCGCCACAGGAAAGCGACCGCCTGGATCATCATCGGCCTCCTCTTGAGCATCGCTGTTCCCATGAAATTCGTTAAAACGGAGATGTTCGACGAACCCGAGGACAGGCGTATCAGGCTCCACTACCATATCAATGGCAGCTATACCCTGGAGAAGGTCGAGGCAGCCATTACCGAATACGAGAACTACCTCTTTGAGAACCAGGAGAAGTTCGAGATCGAATCGATCTACAGTTACTTCCAGGGCGATTACGCATCTTCAACTATCCTCCTCAATAAAGAGGGGACGAAGAAATCGACCGAAGAAATAAAAGACGAGATAAAGGAAGGCCTTCCGAAAATGGCCATCGCCAATCCTTCGTTCACCTGGCGAAACCAGGGAGGCGGCGGCTCCTCTATCGACATCAGCCTTATGGGCAAATCCAGCGAGAAACTTGCGGAGATATCAAAGGATGTCGCATGGACCCTCAGTCAGCTGCCCGGATTCTCCGATGTCCGCTCCGACGCTGAAATAGGCGAAAAGGAGGTCCAGATAACGGTGGACCGCCAGCGCGCACGGCAGTACGGATTCTCTGCCGGTGAGATCGCACAGGTCATTTCGGCGGCGTTGCGCGGCGTAAACCTGAGGAAGATGCACGGAGAGTCAGGCGAGATCGATATCCGCCTGGAGTTCCAGGAGGAAGACCGAGAGACTCTCGACCAGTTGAAGGATCTCCCCCTTCATTCCAGGACAGGCACGACTGTCAAACTCGCATCACTGGCCAATTTTAAAGTAAGGCGAGGCCCCCGGAGCATCCAACGGGAGGACAGGACTACCTCTCTTGGAGTCTCCGCGAACCTGACAGACGTCACAAAGGGTGACGCGCAGAAAATGATCTCTTTCGTACTGGCAAACTACAACTTTCCCGCCGGATATTCCTGGAACTTCGGCCAGAGCTTCGACCACGAGCAGGAAGCGATGAACACGATGCTGATAAACCTGCTCCTCGCTCTGGCTCTGATATACTTCGTGATGGCATCGCTGTTCGAATCGCTCCTCTATCCTACAGCGATATGGACCCAGATATTATTCTCCATCGTCGGTGTCTACTGGTTCTTCCTTATTACCGGGACCACGATGTCGATCATGGCGATGATCGGGATCCTGATATTGATAGGCGTAGTAGTAAACAACGGGATCGTACTCGTTGATCATATAAACCATCTGCGTTCGAAGGGAATGAAAAGGAACGAAGCCATCGTGCAGGCCGGCCGGGACAGATTGAGGCCCATCCTCATGACTGCCGGTACGACCGTACTCAGCCTTGTTCCGCTTTGCGTCGTCACGACACAGATAGGCGGCAACGGACCGCCGTATTTCCCTATGGCAAGAGCGATAGTCGGTGGGTTAACATTCTCTACAGCAATCACCCTTCTCGTCCTGCCTACGATTTACGCACAGCTGGACGATTTAAGAAACTGGTCACGAAGGGTTATCGCAAAAGCAAAGGGCGCGCAACCTGCTGCGCCAGCCGAACCTGAACGGAGGTTGTCGATATGAAGAAGTTCCTCACGATAGGTATGGTCCTTTTACTCGCCGCCGCGGCGGCTGCCCCATCGTTTGCCGATGGGCGCGGCAGGATCCACGGACGTGTGATCACCACTGACGGGGAAAAATACGAGGGCCTTATCAGGTGGGACAAGAATGAGACCTCGTGGGTAGATATGATCGACTGTTCAAAGGAGCTCGAGCTTGTCAGACGCAAGGACAAAGACGGCGAGAATGTCAAATCGATATATGTATTCGGCATCAGGATCGGAAAGGTGAAGCACAAGGGCGAGTACAACATGTCGGCCCAGTGCGCCGTCGCCTTCGGCCACCTCGAGGCTATCGAGTTCATCGAAGACGATGAAGCCCGTCTCATATTCAAATCGGGAGAGGAACTGGAAGTCAAAGCCAGCTCGACCGATATCGGCGACAACATCCGCGGAATCATCGTCGAAGACGAGGACGAGGGTGAGATAGAGTTCGATTGGATGGACATTGACAGGGTCGAATTCAGCCAGGCTTCGCACGAAGTCTATTCGGACCTTGGCGACAGACTGTACGGCACACTTACTACGCGGTCGAACGACACCTTCACAGGCTGGATCGTATGGGATGCCGATGAGGCCCTGACTGATGACCTCCTGGACGGAGAGCAGCGAAACCGTGACCGCGAGATCCCCTTCGGGAAGATCAGGTCCATAGAGCGCCGCAGCTCGAGCAGCGCGCGCATCACCCTCAAGAACGGCGACGAGATAACCCTCAAGGGCACTAACGACGTGAACAGCTCCAACAGGGGCATCTCGATATTCGTCGAAAACTTCGGCGTGGTCAAGGTAGGCTGGGACGAATTCGACCGTATCGATTTTGAGGAAGCCGCGGCTCCTGTGGAATACAGCCGTTTCGATGGAGGCAAGCTGCTCAAGGGAACCGTTTATACCGATTCAGGAGAATCGTACTCGGGACATATCCGTTGGGACGACGACGAGGAGTACACGTGGGAGGTCATCGACACCGAGCTCAAAGGTGTCGAGATGGATATAGAACTCAGTAATATCAGCACCATCCGGCGCAAGGGATGCTGTTCTTCGATCATCACCCTCTGGGACGGAAGCGAATTCAAGGTCAAGGGCTCAAACGATGTCGATGATGAAAACAAGGGGATATTCGTGATCCTCTCCTCGGGCGAGGAGATCGAAATCGACTGGGACGATTTCGATTACATAAAATTCAAATAGGAACCGTACTTGATAAGCAACTTCAACGCGCGGGGCTCTGTCCCGCGCGTTTTCTATTAACTGTCTCCATATCGCTTGACATATAACTGCCTTACAATGGAGAATCTACCCGATAGTCAAATGGCGTACTGTCTAAAACTGAACGGAAGGTGGAGGAACCATGAGCAGAGCACGTTGCCTTACAGTTTTCGGATTGATCCTTGTCATGGCCGCGATGAGTGTGCCAGTCAACGCACAGTCATCCTCAAGCGATGCACCGCCTAACAATCACCTGCTAACGACCAACCCCTTCCTCATCCTCTTCAGCTGGTGGAACGTCGAGTACGAGTACAGGATCGCAAAAACCACGACTATCGGGATCGCAGGTTCATACAATACATTCGAAGATGATGATGAAGACGACTATGGGGAATCAGCAAAATATCTCAGCGCGTACGGGATCTTCAGATATTATCCCTCTGGAAAAGCGCATTCAGGATTCTACTTCGGCGGCAGGCTCGGGGTAACGTCCGTTGAGATAGAATACTACGACGGCGAGCCCACCGAAAAGGGCACCGCCTACGGTTTCGGCCTTGACGTCGGATATACCTGGCTCCTGGGCGACAACCAGAATTTTGCCGTAAGTGTCGGCGGCGGCGCAACGAGGCTCTTCGGCGGCGATCTCGAGGACGACCAGGCTGCGTTCCTACCGATCATCAGGCTGGTCAACGTCGGTATCGCGTTCTAGGCAGAAAGACTCTGCAGAGAAAATTTATTCGAGCCGGCCCGGCTCTGGGTGTGTGCCTGCAGAGGCCCATACTCTCAAGATGTCAAATGCCTGGCCGGTTATCCCCGGTGTGAAATTACAGTGTCCGTCCGCCTCCGCATACATCTGCACAAACCATTTCCCGTTCTCCAGCGCACCGGTAATAGTATTGTATACATCGGGCAGAGTTGGCGGAACGCCCGGATCATAAGTCGTATGAAGGGCAAGTACCGGTCTTCCGGGATTACCGGTAGGCGTGTAGTTGCCGCGAAGATAATAGAGGGCGCCGGCGTCGGCGTCATATCGCGGCACGGCGGAGTTCATGTCGACAGATGCGATGATATCGGAATAGACCTTGTTGCGGTTCCCGATCGGGTTCCCGCCGGCCCTTTCGACCAGCTCACTGTAGATCATATGATAGCTGGAGATGATCGCCGCCAGATTCTCCCTTCTGATCCCGCGGCTTGCCGCATAAACGGCCGCCATATCAGGCTTGGAATTCAGCGCGGCCTCTATATCCTGAGCCTTGAACGCGGCCGACCCGATTACCGGCACCGAACCTTCCGGCAGTCCCTCGCCGAACAGCGCTTCAAATGTAACGAGCATATCGAATATGTAATCTCCGAAAAAATGCAGGGCCGGAGCCAGCGGGCCGCACATGGGTAGCGCCCCGTTGTATGAGTCGGAATACGTCTCTATCGTGGCAAGGGTGATGAGCCCACCCATCGAATGCCCCGCCACGAATGTCGAATCAGGCTTCCCGTGTAGTTCCGTGAAACGTTTTCGCACTGCCTCGGTCTCGACGACAGCCTCCTCCAGAGCCCATCCCTGTTTCGAATACCCCGACTCGGCCACGGCAAATCCCCGGTCGAGAAATACCGACGCTATCGAATAGTGCAGCGGGTTCCAGTTCGCGCCATTCGGCTTATACCCGTGCGCGTACATGACCAGGTTGCCGTTCCACTCGGCGGGAATACGGATACTGTAAGGCGCCCCGTCTATCTCGCCCTTTTCGCTGACGATCTTGCCGTCCTGGGCGGAAACGGCTGACGCGGAAACCATCAAAGCAACAACGAGGATGATACAACCGAAACGGTTCATTCTGCCCCTCCTGAATTGGTTTGTGAATAGCCTTCTGATATTCTGCCACAATTATGTAACCCATTCAAACACTTTGGTTCCCGGCTGTTCAACACCCGGGGAAAGGGCATGTTGACAGTCAGGTATTACTTCAATATTATCTCCCTGTACGACAGACCCGGGGAGCCCCTCACCAGATAATGCCGGGGCTGAGAACCTGGAGGAGATCCAGGGACCCGTCGAACCTGATCAGGCCAGCACCTGCGGAGGGAGCGAAGATGGAACACGAGAAACTTCCCGAATTAGGCAAGATCCACCCCCAGTTCTTCGATCGTGTGATATACCCGCGACTCGGCGTGGATGACGACAGCATCGTCATCGGCCCCCGCCACGGCGTCGATTACGGAGTGATCCGTGTCGGCGGCCAGGCCATCGCGATGTCGACCGACCCTTTCTTCATCGTCCCCTCTTTCGGGTTTGCCAGGGCCGCCTGGTTCGGCTTCCACATAATATTCTGCGATGTAGCGGTCTCTGGCCTTCCTCCGAAACATCTCGCAATCGACCTGAACCTTCCGCCGGAGATGACCGAGCAGCAGATAGAAGAGATGTGGGAGACGGTCCATGAAGAATCGGTCAAGTACGGCATAAGCATCGTCACCGGGCATACAGCGAGGTACACAGGCTGCAACTACCCGATGGTCGGCGGAGCCACGGCGATCGCTATCGGCGATGAACCCGACCTCAGGGGACCCCATAGGGCCGCCGTCGGAGACAAGGTCGTGATAACGAAAGGTCCTGCGATCGAGGCAACCGGCCTGCTCGCCGTACTCTTCCCCGACAGGTTCGTCGCCGCTGGCGGCGAGGATTTCCAGAAAGAAGCGGCAGGAGTCTTCGACCAGATGTCGGTCCTTGATGAATGCGCTATCGCTAGAAAGTTCCCCGGGGTTCACGTCATGCATGACGCGACTGAATGCGGGATACTGGGCGGACTTTACGAGATGGCCAGGGCCGGTTCATACGGCCTGAGGATAGAACAGGACCTGATTCCGGTTCAGCCGGTGATACAGAAGACAGCGGATCTGTTCGACTTCGACATGTACAGCGCCATAAGCGAAGGTACGCTTCTCGCTATCGTCGCGCCTGATACTGCTGACGAACTGGTAACTGTGCTGGGTGAGAACGGCATCGAGGGAGCAGTATGCGGAGAGATCGTCCCTGAGAAGGACGGCCTGACACTGGTCAGCAACGGCGAGGAGTCCGCCCTCGAGCACCCAGTCACTGATCCGTACTGGGCGCTCGCCGCGGAATTTTCCAGCTGAGTTCAGCCTGAGCAACGTCACACTTTTTTCAAAACGACCAGCAGCGCTCCATCGGTGGCGCTTGTCTTGACTACCGTAAGCTGAAGCGGAAGCTTTGACTCGCTCTTCGTCCTGAAGTATGCGGTGTAAGCGGCCGGCACATCGGTATCACCGTGCACTCTTCTTCTGATGAAATCCTGGATCATCTCCATCGATTCCTCGTGGAGAAGACCGATGATGGGCAGCCCTTTGCATTTCTCCTGCTCGATCTCCAGAAGCTCAGCGAAACGCCTGTTAGCCAGCACGACTTTCTTCCCCTTATAGAAAATCGCCGCTTCACCGCAATCATCCATGGCATCGAGAAGCTTTTCCATGTTAGTCATCGGGTCTCCTTTCTCTACTGAACCTCGACATCAACGATGTCGAGCTGAACAAACTGTCCGTCAAAAGGGTCAGGGTATGGCGAGACGCCACTCACTACTATCGGTTCGCCATTGCCGTCCATGTTCAGCGTGCCTAAATTGTCTCCACCTGAACCGGCAAACAGCGTCAGTGTGGCGCCATGCTCCATCACGATCGTTTTCTGAATATTCAGTTCATAGCATTCATCATACCCGGATGCCCCGGAGTTCATGTAATAGGTCTGCGCTGGTGCGGATACCTCAAGCCTGAAGATATTCCATGTGCCTCCGTCAGGAGTGCCACCGACTATCCACATCCCGTCACTGTTGGAATAATCAGTATATGTCTTCTGCTCCACCACTCCACGCAATCTTATTGTAACTATGTATGTCGTCCCGGCATCGCCGCTGATAGTCGTCGTTTCATCGTCCGCATCGGGTATGTAGCAATTCTCACTTGAGCTACCGGACCCTATGCACTGCAGCTCGACTCGAAGTCCATCGATAACCGCAACGGGGTCCTCTCCGGCTATCGTTTCATCGGAGCCGCACCCGGCCGCCACCAAAACAAACGCTGCAATCACAAAGCCGAAAAGCCTTCGCATTCCGCTCTCCCCGAGTTCAACTGTTGCCATTCAGGCGCCTGCAATCCACTGTACAGGACACGCCACAATATCGTCAATTATTCCAGAAACATCAACAGGATGGTTCGTCACTTTTCAGAAAGAAAAGGAAGCCTCCAAACAGGCCCCTGGCGTTATATACCGGCGTAGGCAACCAGATGCCCGCCCATGAGTGTTCTGCGGTAAAGAGCGTTTGCCAGGTTATCGCACGGGCCCTTCTCCCCCCACTGCTTCGCGGGAGCGCTTATCGAAAGAGGAGAAAGCCCAGCGGCCTCGAGAGTGGCTTTCAGCGTACGCGGAGTGAAGAACCAGAAGTGGTGATCAGGAGAATAATGTTTCCACCGGTTTTTCTTCAACCCGAAGCGACTCTGGAAGTTCTTGCCCCTGTTGGAAAAGCTCCCGAGGTTCGGCACTTCGATCCTGACAACACCGCCCGGGCTGAGCAGCTCCGCTATCTTCTCGAGTGTCATTCGGGGATCGCTGACATGCTCCAGCACGTGATTCATGATAATCGCATCGAATGAATGCGGAGGCAGATCAAGATCCTCGAGGACCCCCTGGTGAACGGTCAGCCCGAACTTTTCGCGGATATGATGGACCATTACCGATGCTATCTCGGTCCCCTCGGCCTCCCATCCCCTCTCTACGGCGGCAAGAAGAAGCGTCCCCTCCCCGCAGCCGACATCTAGAAGGCGCCCCTTTCTCCCGACGACAGATTCGACCTCTGCGACAAGCTGGTCGAAGATCCTCATCCTCCGCTCCTGCTCCTCGAGCGACGCCCTGAAATAGCCTTCGCCGTATATCTCTGCATCGGCATTATCGATCTCGGGGTAATCCTCGGCAAACTGCAGACCGCATCGCGAGCACTGCACGATCCTTCCACCGGTGGGTGCGATAAAGACCTGTCTGACCGGACTGTCAGGACAGTTCGGGCATCTCTGAAGATCACTCATGCCGCGCCACACTCCATCCAAGGCCGATCCATCCTGCTCCCAGCACAGTATTGGCCAGCGCCGCGCCCCATACTCCCATCATTGCCGGCAGCACCATCACCAGGACAAAGCCGGCTATCACTGATATGGACGCCCAGCGTGGAAGGATCCCGGCACGAAGGGTCACGGCAGCCAGAGCGAGCCATCCAAGAACTGACAGACCGAGAGCGATTATTGCTCCCGCATCGAAAAGGGCTGAATCCTCCAGCGCCTCCAGCGCCTCAGGATCGACCTTCGCTATTTCGTGTATGGTGAAAACCGATGTCCACTCGTTCGCGAAGAGAGCCGCCATCCCCATGAGGGTCAACAGGAACGCGACGAGTCCGAACATGCCTGTCTTTTCAGCCTGCAGAACGTAAAGGCCGGTGCAGCCGATGAGAACAAGCAGTGCGGCGAAACCGGCCAGCATCAGACGTACGAAAAAGAGAGATGATCCTGCCATAACGGAGTATGACGATCCGAGATCGAGCTGCGGCGTGAGAAAGATATTGATAAGAGCGGTAAGAAGTCCGCCCAGAATGAGAGCGGCGCCCGTTATTGTAAAGAACCCTTCGGGAAGACGCATGATCAGCCTCCAAATACCTTCCTCAGCAGTTCGGTAGTACGCGCAGCCGGATCCTCACGTATCTTCTGCTCCTCCGTGGCAAGTATCGCAAACAGCCCGTCCAGCGCCTGGTCCGTCACATATTCATCAAGATCGACAAGCCGGGAAGTGCTGGTAAACGGAAGATTGTTGTACGCGTCTGCTGCCTGGCCGTACACCCGTGAAAGGCCGATCTCGTCGATCTTCTCTTCGATTATCGGATGGAATCGTTTCCTCAGCTCGTTCCCTGTCTGCCTGCGAAAATATTCGGTAGCCGCAGTATCGTCGCCATTGAGGATCCCGAAGGCATCTGCCACAGTCATCCCCTTGATCGCGTTCCAGAAGATATCCCTCGCTTCGACCGCCGCCAGCTCCGCCGCCCTGTTCATCCCGACTTCGATCTCGTCGACATAACTGCCGAGTCCTGCGGTCCGCATCGTCGACGCCATCGATTCGAGCTGCTCGGGAAGAGCGATCCGAATCAATTCGTTGCCGAGATACCCGTCCACCTTAGAGGTAGAGATCACCGTGTTCCCCGTCCCTATACGAAGTGCTTCCTTGATACCGTCGATAACGACTGACTCGGTGAGTTCTCCATCCCCCGAATCCGTGTCCAGGATGTCACCCATGCTCTCTGAAAGCGTTGCGCACCCTGAAGAAGCAAGGATCAGAGCGACAGGCAAAAGTAGTCCTAGAGCCTTTTTGAATATCATCGATGCCTCTCCCGGCAAGAAAACCTCAACCCCCAAGCTTGCTCTTGAGCCATCCTTTGACCCCTGAGCTCGCGATCTCGTCAGTCACTTTTTTTGTCACAGCACTCAGGATAATCCTGGTGATCTCGTCCGGTGCCGCGCCATCAGTGCCACCAACATCGTATAGCTCTATCTCGGGAAGAGTGACTGTACGCTTCTCCTGACCCAGAGCCGATGCATCGACTTCGATGCTGCCCTCTTCGAATACGAACTTCCTGATCCTTATTTTCTTGTCCTTACCCTCTGATCCGCCATTATCTCCGCCCGTACTACCGACGGATGCCTCAACGTTTTTCCTGATCTCATCTATGTTGCTTGCACCGGACTCATTTATCTCTACATTGACCATGGGAGCAATAATACGGATCTCGTCAATAACAATCAGCTCACCCCTCATGCTCTGAATATCGATATCGAGCGTGATGTCCCCAAGAGAAAAGGCGTCACCTTTATCGAAACCATCCGGACTCTTCACGCGGAGCCCTTTGATTGATCCACGGCCCTCCTTGAGTGAGAGCTCGACCTTGGAAACGCTGACCTCAGTCTGGGTGACCTTACTTCCATGCTTCTCGATGGCCTTCGCGACTACGGAATCGAGATTGGCCAGCAGCAGGAACAGGCCGACGATTACCAGCACTACTACACCGGCAAAAACTATGAGTATCTTCTTCATACCATTCCTTTCTGTTTTGAGACCTGAACCCAATCTACAGGAAAAACAGATCCCCTAACTACACTTTCCTCCTGTCACTCCTCTTTTTCGGCGGCAGCCGCCACCACACTTACCAGCCTGAAAAGAAGTTCGCTGCCGTTTGCCGCGTCATGGTTCAGAATGCAGCCACTGACGGTAAGATCCAGCGAAGGCACATGATAGGCCAGGGTGTTCCAGAATCCCTGGTGGCCGAAAGCTTCGAGTCCGTCGCAATCAAGTACTATCAGGCCGAGGCGGTACGGCTTCGTTCCTCCGCTGGTCATCGCCGCAAGCGTGGCATCATCGGCAAGGACCTCACCCTTGAGCAGCTTGCGCATGAACATCGCGAGTTCGCGCGAATCAGTGACAATACCGCCCCCACCGTACAGATCGAAGGACGCGTTCCACGTCGTGACATCCACTTCCCCGAAGTACTGGTGTGCGCGCGGCCCCGCCGCGGCTGGAGGCTCTTCCATATACTCCCAGTACGTCACCTCAAGGCCCAGCTTTTCAAAATCGAGCAGCTCCCGCACGGAGGACCCCAGGGTCTTTCCGGTCATGCGCGAAATGATCGTACCGAGGATGACGTACCCGGCATCAGAGTAGATGTATTTCTCCCCCGGCTCCCCCACCGGTTCCCGCCACTCTACGAGGCACCTGATCTGTTCCTCAGGGGTCCATACATGCTGGTTATCCTCAAAGAGCATTTTTACAAACAAGGTATCGTTCGTGTGGTCCCCGATGCCGGCAGTGTGGCTGAGGACCTGCGCGATCGTTATAGCGTCGGTATCGTAACCGTCGCTCACCAGCAGTTCGTTTATTTCAGGCGCAATGTGTGTGCTCAACCTGTCATCCAGTCCCAGGCGCCCCATCTCAACAAGCCTCAGGATGGAAGCGGACACGTAGGTCTTGGTGTTGCTCGCTATCCGGAAGGTGTGGGCCGGTGTCATTGGTGCCATATCGTCTTTCGCGGCGGTACCGGCAACGCCGGACCAGTCCAGCTGCAGAGCCGGGCAGATAACGCACGCGGATATTCCCGGAGCGATACTGTTTTCGGCCAGGAATTCATCGATCACACCCTGCAGTTCCGTTTCCAGAGCTGGATTCCCTGCCTGCACAGGCACGGCAGCAAGGCACGATAGACATAGTATCAGAATGATTACGGTCAAATAGCGATACATAAGGCCCCCTCAGCAGATGGTGTTGAGGGCCATTGTACTCAAATTGCAGAATGAAGTCAAAAAGTGAGGCGCTTTGGCCTTGCGTTCTATCAGCCAGCTTCCTATGTTATCTGGACTCAATGGAAGCCGTTAATACACAGGGAGATAGAGACACATGATTCAGAAATTCGTATGGCTGGCAGTAGCAGGAGGACTGGGAACACTGGCGCGCTATGGGCTGGCGGGATTTGTACATAAGATCAACGGCGAACCCTCTCTATGGGGAACCGCCATTGTAAACCTTACTGGTTGTTTTGTCGCGGGAATGATCTGGATGCTGTTCGAAAACCGCTGGACCGTCTCGGCAGAGATCAGGATGCTGGTTCTGGTCGGATTCATGGGGGCCTTCACCACTTTTTCAGCTCTCATTATGGAAACCAGCGAGTTGATGCGAACTGCGGAGTGGATGCGCGCAGGAATGAACCTTGCCATCCAGAACGGAGTCGGGTTCGTAGCCCTCTTCGCCGGAGCCGCAGTAGGCCGGATGATTTAAACGAGGTGAAGTACGATGATCAGGATCGTAACCATAGCGATGGCAATCATCCAGTAATTGATATTTATATACCAGGACTTCTTTTTCATCCCCATCAGCCCTCCCCCCATGGCCACCATTAACGCGGGGATGCTCATATAAAGCTTTCTCATCGGCTCGGGGAGCACCCGCTTGGAGACCCAGGCAAGGGCGATGATGCTCGCCCCTGAAACCAGGGCCAACTGAATATACTTTGACTGAAAGAACTCTTTGATAAATATCAGAAACTTCATGCCATGGCACCCTGACTATGGAAAAACCGGATCAATTTTCTCGTGAGAGCCCTCCCAGCTGAACGTTTCATAATCAATACAACTATTGATAAATATTATTCGAGCACCATTCTGTCATCTATCAATCAAAAGACGAAGGACATCCCGATCACCGGACCGACAACAGATACTGTGGTCTCCAGCTCATCCTCGCCTTCGCCATCCACTCGTTTATACCTGAAAGAACGGAATCCTGCTGTGACCGAGATGAGTTTCGAGACCTTGAATGTATTGATGTAGATGAAATCCCACGAATATTTCGAGGCATCTCCGATCCCGAACCCTCCTCCACTTAGTGACACGCCGAGCAGCACGGACTTGCTCAGGACGAATCTGGCCTTTGCCCCGATCATCGGGTCCCACCAGTCCTGCTTTTCTGCGAATGTATCCTCGACCAGTGGAGGCCTGCCTTCCAGCCCGAGGGTATAGTCCAGCGAGATATCATTTCGCCAGTATTTGGCCCCGGCATTCACTTCCAGGGCCCAACCACGGATCACGTCTGACGTGACCTCATCGTCTATCTGCGTCAGGACAAGGTAACCGAGCCGCAGATCAAGCATGTACTGCTTGACGTCCAGGTTGACCTGTAACATCCCACTCTCGTCACTCTGCGACCCGAGATTGGCGTATGTACCGTCCGCCGTCAGGACCCATTTCCGGAACATCACAACAGTATTCAACATGAATCCGAAATTTGTCAGGGAGGACAAGTCATTGAATGACTGGCGTATCTGCTCGCCCCCGACATCGGTGGCCTGGCTGGCCAGCATCGCGTAGGGGCTGATGATGAACCGCCAGTCGTCATCCTTGGCTTCATAGTCGTTTTCGATAGCGGCTTTATCCTGCCCGAAAGCGCCTCCAGCCAGCAGAATTACCAGCAACCCAGTCAGAATAATTAAACGCTTGTTCATCACTCATCCTCCTCATGGTAAGCCGAATATTCCCGAGTGAAATGATACGCCATTCTCCCTTATTGACGAAGAAAATAGTCCACGGCAAAGAAGTAATTCAATGCGGGCAACCCGAAGTCTTGACAATTAATTGATCTTTAGATTATGTTCCTCGAATTATGAATCGCATCAGTGTCAGCATCTTTGTCAAAGGAGACACCATGTTTAAGTCGCTGCTTCGCTCGCTGCTCGTACTCACCATGCTCGGATTTTTCAGCGGTTGTGGTGATGACAATAGTCCAACCGAGGTCGATGACGGACTGACCGGTACTTTTTACATTAACGATGATGAAGAAATGACAGCAAGCGTCGATGTCAGCCTGGACTTCAACGTTACCGAGGCAGACTCGATGCGTTTCAGTAATGAAGGGGGCGACTGGTCGGACTGGGAGGTGATTCCGGCCGGAGCAACGTCTGCTCCGTGGACGATTCCCCCGGGTGACGGCGTAAAGACGGTCCTCGCCCAGTTCAAAACGACAGGTGGATTGTCCCTTTCTCTCGAAGACGACATAGAGCTCGATACCGTTCGGACCCGCGTCCTGATCCTCGAAGACGGTGGAACCGAGAATAGTGTGGAGACGATACTCGACAACGCCGGATATACGGTCACGATGGGTGGCCCTTATGATGAATATGACGGTACCGATTTTAGCGCCTTTGACCTGGTCCTCCTGCTCAATGGTTACTACTACGGCGACACGCTCCAGGCCGGCGTACAGCAGGGCCTGAAGGACTTCGTCTCCGCCGGCGGAGTGCTCATGACTACAGAGTGGTTGACCTATGAGGGCACGGGTGTCGATTATTGGGATACGCTTATGGGCATTCTTCCGCTGACCTACAACGACGACTACTGTGACGCTGGTGCAGGCGTTTGTCCTGAGACCTACACCAAGATGGTGGATCATCCGATCACCGAGGGCCTGCCCGCGTCATTCCTCACCCCCCCTGACTGGACCTACAGTTTCCAGGCAGTCAACAGTTCCTCATTGGCCACCAATATCAAGGTGCTATTCGAGGGCTCGAACAGTGGAAGCGCAATCGGTGTCGGAGACTTCGGTCTGGGACACACCATCCACTGGAGCATGGCTGGAGTCTACGGCGGTACCGATATCTGGTCGACGGAGACCACACGGATCCTGACCAACATCGCTGCTTTCGCCGACTAGGTTTTTTTCGATGAAATGATACGGGCGCCCCGTCTGACGGGGCGCCCGTCCACCCCCCAAAGCAGCGTCCGCCATATCCTGCCAATGTTCCTTGCGTCGCTTCGAACCAATCGGGTTCTTGACCACCGCCGGTCTGTAATCTAGGATATCCGGCAAGGAACACCTGCCCTTCCCTTCGGACAAGGATGCCTGTCGTGCGTCGATACCTTATTATTTTCCTCCTGCTGGCCGTGGGATGCGGCTTAAATGATTCCGGAGACACCTGGGAAATCATCGAACTGGGAACGGATGCCGAATTCCGGGACATCTTTTTTCTCGATTCACAGAACGGCTGGATGGTCGGCGCCGTAGGCGTCTCGGTCCCCGGGGGCATCGTCGCCCGTACTACCGACGGAGGCCTGACCTGGAAGTACAGGACCGGCGTGACGAGGAAAAGGTACCGCAGCCATTCGGTCGACCTGAACGCGGTCCACTTCACCGATCTCCAGCATGGTGTCATCGCTGCCGAGGCGGGCACTATCCTGCGCACCATCAACGGCGGCGAAACCTGGAAGGCGATTCTGCCATCGGGACCGGTCTACGCCCAGAACAGAGACATCTGTTTCGTGGACGACCTCAACGGCTGGATTATCGGACGCGAGGGCGTGCGGCGTACCGAAGACGGGGGGGAGTCCTGGCAGCGCATCGACGAAGCGGGGAAAATGACTGGAAACGCGCTCCAGTTCCTCGACCTGGAGCGAGGCTGGGTGGTCGGCAAGTTCGGTGACGTCCATCGCAGCGAAGATGGCGGAGTGACATGGGAAAAGGTCGAGGCCGCGGGCAATCTAGAGGACAAATCAGGCGACGACAAGCCCAATTTCCAGGCGGTCCATTTCGTCGACGACAGTCACGGCTGGCTGGCCGGGTACCGGCGCGAGATGCCTGCCCTTGACCAGTTCGATTATGGACTCATCTATCATACCGGCGATGGGGGCCAGACCTGGCAAAAGCAGCTGGACCAGCTGGATATACTGCTGCGGGACATCCGGTTCGCCGACCCGCAAAACGGCTGGGCCGTGGGCTACAATGTAAAGGACGGCACATCGAGCGTGCTGGCCACAACAAATGGCGGCACAACCTGGGAAATCCAGAAGACGGTCTACGGAGAGGAACTGGTCGCCCTGTTCGAGCGTGACGGAACTGTCTGGGCGGCGGGTGACCGGGTCAGCGAAGAACCGCAGAAACTGTTACGGCTGGTTCCCGCCGAGAACGAGGGTGTCGACAATGGCGAGTGAGTTTGCCATTTCGGTGAACGCCGGCTCCATCAATTCGAATCGGCCCTGCATCGTGTAGAGAACCAGCAGTTTTTTCTGGTTGAGCACGAAAAGATAGCGCTTCCGATACTGGTGGCTGACGTGGTCCCAGGTATCGATCATCCGGGCGTCGCGGCCGCTGACCTGCATGGTGTCCCTCGAGGCGACCTCCCTCCTTCCATCCTCCCGAAGCTTTATCATGGCGCGCTCGATGGCCAGTTCGATTTTGCTGCCCAGCCTATCATAATCCTGGATCGCTATACGCTGGAAATCCTGCCGCCACTGGTGCTGCTGGCCGTAGTCTAAATGTTCCCAGTCGGAGGGAAAGATGACGGTGATGTCATGGGCGCCAACCTGCAGAGGGACGGGCTCTGGTTCCCCGCAACCTGTCATCAGGAGCACCAGGAACATATACAGAAAACCTGCGCGGCTCATCAGGGCACCTCCAGCGGCGGGAAGGAAATCGTATCGACGACCCGCTCAAACAGGGGAAGATTCACCGGCAGGCCCAGGAAGGCTGCCTCGAACAGGCGGTTCTTCTTGAGGACATAGTATTCACGGCCGACCAGTGACCTCTCGGGCAAGTTCAGGGTGAATTCCAGACGGTAGGCAGGAAGACCAGCGATAGTGTCGGCCACCATAGGCCCGATGATGAAACTGTCAGGATGGACCGGCCACCCCTCGGTGGTGAACCGGGTTTCTTCAACGACATCGTCCAGGGAAAAGTCCCAGCGATGGCCCGGTTTCAGGCTGTGCTTTCCAATTTTAACCAGTTCGGCGATATAGATTCGTTCTCCGACCGACCCCTTGTGGGTGAACCAGACCCCCAGCAGGCCGCCCTGGTTGTGTTTCTGGCGCTCCCAGTCCACCGGCGGCGGCTGAAAGGCGATCGGGATGATGCTCCAGTGGAAGGTCTCCGCGGGAAGGAGATGTTCATTGAGGGCCCGTTTTTCCGGCGAATCACAAGCCAGGAATACGACCAGGACCAAAAGAAGTCTAAACGTCTGTTTCAAGCTGGTTCCTTCCGATCATTCCGCGAGACAAAAACCCTGCACCCGGCCCCAAGGGCACCATTTATAGTGAGTAACGTTACTGTACACGAGGGTCGCTCTGAAAGTGTAAAGATTTTATTTGAAATGTCCCTGCCCGAAGACCGGGTTGAGGAAGCCCTTGAAGCCTGGCGCGCAGTGGGCCGATATATGGAAACGCAGGATGGTTTCCTGGGTTCTATGCTCTATCGCAACCGTCGCGATCCGCTCATGTTGATCAACCACGGCCGCTACACCAGCGTGGAAGCTTTCCTCAAGAGCGTCAAGTCGGACGAGTTCCAAGCCCTGTCACAACGGCTTACCGATCTTGGCGTGGAGCGTGTCGTCGGCCTGTATGACGAGGTACAAGCTTTCGGGGGCTGATTCCTCGATAGGAGATCGGTGCTTCTTCCGCGCATAGAAGAAGTACTCGATCACGGCATTGCTTGCTGCAGATCATGCACCAGCCACACGGGGACCGCTGGTACTGGATAAAGAGGTGTTTCTTTGAAGGGAATATTTGGCTCCCCGGATGCAACCCTATTCATGAACACTCTCAGCTTTAAGGCTACATCACTAGCTTCAGGGGAATCCGCTAAGTGTAATAATAATGGGGACGGAATAAATGAAAGGCACGGCCGAAATACGCCGTCCAAACTTAATTTCCTGCTTCCTCAAGATAGATTTTCAATCCACTCAGTGAACCGGGTAAGATTCCAATACGATTTTTAGAGACTTCACCAAGCATTGATTTTGTTTTAAGATGATTGGCTGCTTCCTCAAGGGAATTGACTTCAAGAGTTATCGAAACTACCGCATCAAAATCACCTTGAACAATCCGGAGGCACTGATCATCGGCAAAATTGAACGTTACTTCTCCATCTACTGGTTTTCCGAACACAAGAGGAAACTCACCGAGGCAATCCTCCATATCCGATATCCCAAGCGTGAGTTCCTTCATCCTTATTACAGAGAGCGGGCCTCCATTATCAGCCTCAAGTTGTTGATTCAGCGATTGTCTCATTTCAGCGTGAGTCCTCATAACCATTTTATCGCCTTCCATAACTGGCATCGGCTGGTAATCGCATATAAACATCTTCAGGAGATCTCCATCAAACTGTGTGAGATAAACCAGATTCCATAGCAGGGCGTTGCTCCCATCAGGTGTCGGAATAGACCAAGGCTCAACATCGCTGTGTTTTATCCCCCTGTCGTCAAGCTTTTGTATTGCATCCTCGAGTGCTACCGGCTCGAATGCGACACCGATATATCCGCAGTCGACGGGTGGTTTTTCGGCAATCTCATTTCCTGCCCAGGTCTCGAACTCCAGCGTGACATTCCCCAGGAAGATACCGCCAGTGTATCCATGTACAGACTTCAATTCCTTTCCTTTCAGGACATTCATCCCTTCCGGTCCCCAGAAAACTGGAAGTTGAAAATCATCCCTAAAAATACGCATGAGTTCATCTATCTTCTCCTGTGAAGAAGCGAAGACGACTACATGATCCATGCGCCTCAGGATTATTTCTTCTTCATTTGCCGCAACAGAAGATGCATGACACCTCCCAATGACCGGAACTGTTACCATGATTATCGCTATCAATACATAGAGTGCATTTACAGACCGCCGACACATGCATGAAATTCTCACAATTGTCTCCTTAATGTCAAAAGGGTGATTTCTCTCTTTTCGGTTTCTTTTTACGGTAAATAGTGTGTTTAGGTTACGTCCGTGCCAATATTTATGTTTCAGCTATTCTGTTTCTTCTGTCATTAAAATTCCAGTCGCTGATAAACAGGCCTACACGTGAAACGATGTTTGTTACTGGTCAAGTCCAGTCGTCGGTCATGCAACCGTTGATTGTACCCTCCGGTAGGGGCCCTAATGCTTTTTCCGCCATACTGACCTGCACTCCGTCGCCGGCGAACTTAAAACTTCTCTTCCAGAAGTTAATGTTTCCGACTTCATTAAGCGTCAGCTGAAACATGTCCTCGAATATCCAGCCCCCCTGAGCAACTGCCGGAATACCGTATTGGCCAGCACTGGCAAGCGGCAGATCTGCCAGGCCAATAGTGTAACGCCCCGAGTATCCCATGAAGTCGATGCTCAGTTCGGCGGTCACCGGATTCGGAAACGACAGTGTCATTTCCCTCAACCAGTATGAGTTCGGGTCGAAGACATAACGTTGGTTGGCTATTCGGTTCGCAAGAGCCATAACAGAAAGATTAACTCTTGTCGTGGATCAGTTTAGTGGGGAAAGGTCAAAAATGCGTTAACCAAAAAGTCGTCAGTTCCGACCAATTATAATTTGGCTCCGCATAGTGGACAGCTTTAGAACAGGACCTGTATTTGTCCGGATGGCGGCGGAGCAGGATGTGAATACGGCTACTATAAAGCAGAGGGATACGCTGAGTAGACAGCCGAATCCAGGGAAGACATTGTTGAGGAATCCATGCTGATATAAAGATATTATTTGGCTGGATCAGGTCGATTTCGATAGCTTGCGTGCCAGCTCACCGCGAAGATGCCGGGGATGAGCTGGCGGAATTCGAACCGAGCTTCTTGAGCCCTTCTTTCAGCATCTTTTCCGCCTCTTTATCTCTTATTCTCTGGCTTTTCGCCCCGAGCACGACTGCGATGACCCTGTGATCTTCATCGACCGCGGTAGCCGCGATGGAAAATCCGGCTGCCCAGAAAAATCCGGTCTTGAGCCCGTCACATCCCTCCATCGTTTTGAGCAGATTGTTGTGGTTCTCCATGAGGAAGGGCTCGGCCGCCTCTGTCCTGAAGGGACGCCGCCAGGTGGATGTATATCTCAACGCATCGGGCTTCTTCAGAAGCTCACGGCACAGCTTCGCGATATCACGCGGAGAAGAGACGTCGGGCAGCTGCCCCCTGCCCGGGGGGAGACCGTGCACCGAGTGGAAGACCGTATCCTTCATCCCTATCCTTTGCGCGCGCTTGTTCATCAGATCTACGAACACCTCTTTGCTGCCCATATAATGTATCGCAAGCGCCACAGCCGCATCATTCGCAGACTGGACCATCAGCGCATACAACATCTCATCGACGGGAAACACTTCATTATCCTTTAGGTATACTTGGGATCCACCGATCGTGGATGACTTTGCCGTCACCCTGACCGGGTCATGGAGAGTCAGATGGTCGGCGTCGACCGCATCAAGGATCAGGAGCAGCACCATCAGTTTCGTGACGCTTGCCGGGTAAGCCCTGGCATCGGGCTCATCCTCGAAAAGCACATCTCCGGACGCCGCATCGATCACTATGGCGCCCGCATAAGGATCCCTTGACATAATATCCATTGATGCCGCTGAGCCTGAAACACATGCCAGCACCAGGATGACACCTGTAGTGAGCAGGGTCTTGTTAAGTTTCATATATCTTTCCATCATTCCTCTGTCCGGCGTACTGTAAAGCGGCGAAAGTATATGATACGGCCTCGTCGAGCGTCAATGATTAGCTCTGTGCCGGGGATGATAACGAGGGCAGCCTGCAGATACCGGATCACTGCTGGGGGGCGCTGTTCAAAGGTTCCATATATAGAATTGGCTCCCCATAGTAAACTTTATTAGAACTGCCTGAATATAGAGTTGTCTCCCATAGTGGACAGCTTTAGAACTGCTCGAGTATAATATTGGCTCCCGATTATGCTCTGGGAAGGGTTCCATCAACTATTTTTAGAAGCATTTTAGACACCAGAGTCTCAACTTTCAAAGTGTCCTGATTACAGCAAAGCTTGCGCACCCATATAGATTCGTACATCGCTGTTCCAGTCAGGTTGATTAATTGTTAGGGGATTAGCCTGACTTATTCTACTTTTGATGGAGTTAGATTTCTTTCTGTTCTGTTAAGTGCAATTTCAGCTATTCTATGTATTGTTTCCTGATAAGTAATATTAGTATTGATAAAACATGTCCTTGTAAAATAACTGCAATCTATATCTCTGGGACGCTGTGTCATTCCGGGAACCAGATTTGCTTCAAGAAAATACGGGCATTTATGATCATCCATTAGAATATCAATTCTGCCGTAATCTCTCGCACCTAAAGCGATAAAAGCATTTTTAGCGATTGCAACAACACTTTCATATATATCTTTATCATCTATTGCAATTACCTTTTCTTTATTTTCACTTTTTGTTTTATAGCCAAGAATATTATTGGCTGATTTATTATCCGAAACAATTATTTCTACTGGCATGGTTATTGGTTCACCATTC
>RCNF010000031.1_pt1 | contig 54059 bp, 46 predicted proteins | sample 2041311 | NCBI WGS metagenome assembly RCNF01 (sample SAMN09708228, study PRJNA481090) | Marine sediment metagenome, whole genome shotgun sequencing project. | biome: marine sediment; feature: ocean; material: sediment; isolation source: Sewage treatment plant 2 marine sediment (STP2) ...
TTACTGCTTCGGCTACGGCGCGGTAGTTAACTTTGTAGCGGTTCCGTTTGCGCTGCCCTATTTCGCGGTCGTCGGCCAGGTTCTAAAGGCGGAGTTATCCGTCGAGCTGTCCGTGTTGGTTATCGCCGCTTACAACCTGGCCTATGCGTTTCCGTTCTTGCTGATTCCGCTGGCGGTGTTGCTGATCGGTGATAGCTGCAAACCTGTCCTGCAAAAGATAAACAATGTCCTGGTCAGCGTGGCGGACAAACTGATGCCGCTGCTGCTGTTGATTCTTGGACTTGCACTATCAGCAGATGCAATTGCGTTTCTTACGTCCGGTGAGGGACTCTGGTAACAAGTACCAGCGTCCAGCGACCAGCATTATCAATAATAGCCGCGATCCAGGTGTTGCCTCGAGCTACTAAAAATCGAAGCCGCCCATGTCCATATCCATCATGCCAACATCAGGCATGCCCATGCTCGGCATCTGCACAGCAGATGGCCCCTGCGGAATGTGCGGAATATCCGGCCGACCGCCGACGTAAACCGGGTAGCCTGAGTGGCCACGCCATGGTCCGCCTCCATAATATCCGCCGTAGCCCGTTCCGTAGTGAACCCGAGTGCTGCCACTGCCACCGGCACAGGCGGCAAGCATCAGCATAGTGAGTAGCGCAATTAGTGCTTTGATGTGATTCGTTGTCATTGTTTGCTCCTCACTTCCTGTATCGCGAACACCCCACCCGTCGGGTCCATAACAATCGCGGCCGGACCCTCATGCTCGGATTCGTCGGACCGAACCAACACAGCACCAGCTGCATCGCTTATGTTCTGCAGCGTCGCGTCAAGGCTGGCGACCGGAATGTACGGTATCCAGTTGGGTTCAACGTCATCCCAGGGAAGTTGTACGACCGTAGCTCGTGGTGTTCCGTCTGACCCGAGCACAATACGCTCGTCGCCGTCCGGATCGGTTACCTTGAGTGAGCCATAGCCGACCACTTTCTTATAGAAAGCGACTGCGCTGGCCTGATCGTCAGTCCATAACTCGGCCCAACTCCATTCGTCCAAAATAACCTGCCGATCAGAATCAGCGGGGTCGCCGCCAGTTGCTCGCAGCAGCATTAGCACTGCGCCTTGCGGGTCGCCAACGACAGAATAACGGCCGCGACCTGGCAGGTCAGTAGCAGGTTCCAGGATTTCGCCGCCGTGCTCGCGTGCGAGCTTGGCGGCGGCATCGACATCGTCCACCGAGATGGACACCAGCCATCTTGCGTCTCCGTCCACTGCTTCGCCGGTGTCATAGCGAACGATGGAACAAATTACATGCCCGTCGTGCATCATCTCGACAAAACTCTCGTCGTCGTAGTATTTGGCCTGCCAGCCAAAGGCGTCGGAATAAAATTTCACAGCCTTGTTCGTGTCTGTCGTGACGAGATCAACCCAGACCAGCTTGCCATTATGATGCGTGTTGGTAGGAACAGGCGTTACCGGACTGACCCGCAGCTTACTGGCATCCTGTGCGATAGCCGCATTGCCCGCAACGATGCACAGTACTATCGCGACGAGTTTCAGAATTTGCTTTGGAGCATGCAGGCCTGATTTCACTCGATTAACAGGGGTTCTTGGCAAATCTCTTTTCATGTCTATTCTTCTGCTTGTGGCCGTTTGTCAGTTATGGGCAAACGGCAATTTAAAATCCAAAGCCGACGGATACGCCGAGCACGGCTGTTACTGCTCCACCTTCAATCATATCCAATACAAACTCCGGTGAAGCGATCCACTTCCCGGCGAACGGAATCTCATAGCCTACGCCGAACCGCAGCAGGAATTTTTCGTGGTCTCCCGACTCCAGGCCCGGGCCTGAGAAGAAACGCCATTGTTCATTCGGGTGATAGCTAATGGGAAACGCGGCGACCCAGGAACGTTTTGCATCGCTGCCGAACAGTTTTTCAAGATCAAATCCGAGGCCCCACTTTTCGTGGTACTGAAGCTCGTATTCGAGACCGACGGCGGTTCCGCTTTCCTCGTGGTCCTTGCCATCATTCTCGAAGCCGATACCGGCGAAGAACGCGATGTGATTGTGTGGCAACGTATGATGGCCCGCTGCTTCGTCTGCAAGGCAGTTGGAACCAGCCAATCCAAGCAGAACCGCGACTGTGCCGCATATGAATTTACGTGCTGAATTCTTGTTGAACATCGTCATGTTGTTTCGGCGGACCTCTCTACCCAAGACCGGAAATAAGTCGAGGGCTCAATTCGTGGTGCAAAAACCTCGGTCGCAAACTACTGCGCGCCAAGGGGCGGCAAGGGAAAATCGTTCATCACCGCTGCCACAGCTTCGTCAACTGTCTTTTCAAGATTCTTCAGGTCCTTGTCGGTGATGCGACCAACGATTGACCCTTCCCAGACCAGTTTGTTTGTTGACGCGTCGACGACATCAATATTTAGAGTGCCTTCAGTGTACTGAGTAATCCGGGTTTCGGAGCCGCCGTAGCCACCGTAGCCACCCCAGGGGTCATAGAACGGGTCCCGGTACCCGTAGTACCCCCCGCTAGTCGGAACCGACCGCGCCTGAACTTTTTCCTGGGTATTGATATAAAAATTGACGCGAAGCTGCGGATTCTCCGGATCATGTTGCAGACCGCGACGATCGAGTTCCTGAGCAACCGCAACTTTCAGGAAGCTGCTGACCATCGATTGATACTGAGGGTTGTCTGTTGACAATTTTGCGAAGTAGCCGAAGCTCTTGTATTGACCAAAGTCGGCGCTTGGGTCCGAGTTGGAAAACGTGTTTGGCGCTGAAGCGCAGCCACTTAGCAACAACATCACCGCTGCCGCAAACAACCACTGCCTGTAAATGCTCATGTTCGTACTCTCCTGCGTATGCCTATACGCGCGGTGTGCCGACGATTATCGGGATGTCCGGGCCGTAACGTTTGACGATCGGCTTGATCAAGCAGTACCCTGTTTCTATGAGGTTCCATCTCAATGGCCGAAAGCTAAGCAAATGCCTTGAACTCTCGTTTCCAGGGCAGGCTAAGTCCCCTTGTAACAACCTGGTTCGGAAATGTATCGCAAAAGGACAGAACTGTCTTGATAATCGTACCTGATACGCATAGCATCGACAATCTATAAACACCATTGCTCAACACAAGGCAGCAGTATCCTGATGATTCACCGTAATGTGAATCACGGACCTAAAATTATGCAAAACTTAATTATCGAAAAGACTCTCAAGCGAACCTTCGTATTCCTCATGGCGATGACCTTCGCCGGACACGCACCTTTGCTCAGCGCGCAAGAGGAGGATGAGGAAGAAACGACAACAGAACCGGCAATAGATACCGCTACAGCATCCAACTCAGATCAGACTAAAGCGCTCGACTCAACCGCTTCGCAATGGTCTTTCCAGGCCGCCTATCAGACGATGCCGGATTACTTTGACGACGAGATGAGTGACGGCCAAACAAGACCGGCGGGTGCTACGGACTATGTGCAGCTGCGCGTTGTTGCGCCACTGGCCTATGACAATTTCACGATCCTGCCACGCCTGACCTTGCGGCACTATGAAAACGCACAGGGCGACTCGGGCATCGGCAACACCGAATTATTTGCTCTGATCATTCCAAAAAAATGGGATTGGGGCACAGGCCGAATGGGCATCGGCCCCCTGATTACTTTACCGGGTGACGAAAAGGTGGCCCGAGATGAGTGGGGTTATGGGCTTGCGGCAGCGTATGTAAACGGCAAGGGCAATTGGTTTTACGGCATCCTTGCGACTCAATCGTGGCGGTCTATTGACCCTGCAGCGCTGCCTGTCGGCACCAGTGACACCAATCCCCTGGGTCTTGCACCGATCGTTAACTACCTGATTGGCGGTGGCTGGTACATTAGCAATGGCGACATGATTATCCAGTACGACTGGGATAATAAAGAGTGGAAAGTTCCACTCGGCGTTCGTTTTGGTAAGGTGGTCGTCAAGGACCAAGGGTCCTGGAACTATTATTTCGAGTATCAGACAACCGTCGTCTACGACAGCTGGCTCGGCTCGGCCGTTGAGAACTCTTACCGATTCAACGTTACGTACACGATGCCAGGATTCTAAGATCGTCTTGTTCGCCCTTAAAGTAGCGGGTCAAGCTTAAGGTTCAACCTATATTCCGTCTGACAGGCGTTTAAATGCCTGTGTCAATTCTCAGGAGAGAACAATGCAAGTTCGAAAAAATATTCACAAACTGCTGCTAGTGATCACGATGATGTTCACTTCAGCAGCAATGGCCCAGGACAAGCCGAACATCCTTGTCATCTGGGGTGACGATATCGGTCAGTTCAATATCAGCGCCTATAACCAGGGCATGATGGGATACAAAACGCCGAACATCGACAGTATCGCCAAAGAAGGCGCTCTATTCACCGACTGGTATGGCCAGCAAAGCTGCACCGCTGGTCGCGCTGCGTTTATCACCGGCCAATCGCCGATGCGTACTGGCCTGACGAAAGTCGGACTACCCGGCGCCCCTGAAGGCATGAAGGTAGAGGACCCGACCATTGCAGTGCTGCTTAAGGCTGAAGGTTACATGACCGGTCAGTTTGGCAAGAACCACCTCGGTGACCGAGACGAAATGTTGCCGACCAATCATGGCTTCGATGAGTTCTTTGGCAATCTATACCACCTGAACGCGGAGGAGGAGCCCGAGCATCCGGACTACCCGGCCGATATGATACTCGCCGACGGCGCTACCTTCGCCCAGAAGTTTGGCCCCCGTGGCGTCATTCACAGTTATGCCGATGGCAGGATTGAGGACACTGGCCCACTGACCAGGAAGCGTATGGAAACGGTCGACGTAGAAGTTACAACCGCCGCGCTCGACTTCATGGACCGGGCTGTTGCAGCGGACAAACCGTTCTTCGTCTGGTGGAACAGCACACGCATGCACGTCTGGACGCACCTTAAACCTGAATCTGTGGGCGTAACCGGCCAAGGCATCTACGCCGATGGTATGGTCGAGCACGACGGGATGGTTGGTCAGCTGCTCGAGAAACTTGAAGAGCTGGGCATAGCAGATAACACTATCGTCATGTACAGCACCGACAACGGCGCGGAAGTATTCACATGGCCGGACGGCGGTTCGACAATGTTCGCTGGCGAGAAGGCCACGCAATGGGAAGGTGGCTTCCGAGTGCCGACCGCGATTCGCTGGCCTGGCGTCATTGAGCCTGGCACGATCATCAACGACATCGGCGCGCATGAAGACATGCTGCCGACGCTGCTTGCGGCGGCGGGTGATGCCGACGTGAAAGAGGATCTATTGAAGGGCAAGAAAGTCGGCGGCAGGAAATATAAAGTCCACCTCGACGCTTACAACTTGCTACCCGCTCTCAAGGGCGAAGCCGAGTGGCCGCGCAAGGAATTCCTGTATTGGACCGACGACGGCAACGTCGCCGCCCTGCGCTACAATGACTGGAAGGTCACGTTCCTGAGGCAGAACGCACACGGAATGCACGTCTGGGAGGCTCCATACGAAGCACTGCGCATGCCGATGATCGGCAATCTACGCATGGATCCGTTCGAGCGTGCCCATCATGAGGCGATCGGCTACGGCAGATGGCAGTTTGATCATATGTACATGTTCGCGCCAGCTGGCTTCTATGTAGGTCAGTGGCTGCAGAGCTTTAAAGAGTTTCCGCCGCGGCAGAAACCCGGCAGCTTCAGCCTCGATCGGGTAATGGAGTCGATAACCAAAGGCGCGGGCGACAAATAGCAACTTGTTGACCCGACCATAGGTACGTCAAATCGTACCGATTTGAAAACAGAAAAGCCCATGGACACCCGTTGTCTGTGGGCTTTTTTTATGGGTTCCCGTTTAGTGCGGGTAGAACCGCCTCTGCTCGTTGCCGTTGCTTTTGAGCCCGAAACCAGCGAGATCGGGCCCGCTTTAAACCGCTCGCCAGTTGGGCGGCGTGTGACGCATCTGTATTTGAACCGAGCTTGCGCGACACTTCGCTGGCCATCTGTCGGGATTGCTCGTCGCCATACTTCAGCAAGAACTGGTCCAGACGCGCCGGATCTGAGCTTGTATTAATACGGTCAAGCCAACGCATCGTGCATCGAATTACAGCGGCTTGATCGCCCGCACGAGATGACACCATTACCTGCTTGAAATACGCAGCTTCGGAATTCTTTCTGGCTTCACGCCACGTCGCAAGTCGGCGCATTAGGCTGGCCCCAAAGATCACTGCGATGACAGCCGCGATCGCTATCAGGCTCAGCACAAACCACACAGGCCTCGACTCCTGACCCGCCGCGTTCTCCCCTGTCGCTGAGTCATTGAAAGCTCCGGCGGCTACCTGCAGCGATCGCCCCGGTAGCTCAGCTTGCTGTAGTTCCGAATTCCGGACATTCCACCAGGAAAACACAAGCGTCGGAATCTCTACGCTACCGGTTTTCTCAAACACATAAGTTACCGTTTCGGTTCGGGTGCTGCTTAGATCGCCTCGGTTGAACTTGTCCTCTACCGTCGGTTCTCGGGGGTAAATTCCCACGCCCTCGATTGCTGCGTATTGTAGTGGCGCAAAGGCCATTGCAGATACGTCCTCTGCACGCAGCGTGACGATACGCCGGATTGCATCACCCACTTTCACGTCCTCAGTTGCGGGGTCCCAGTCCTGGCTCGCTGTCAGTGAATGGGTACTGACAAGCCCGCGCAACCCTTCGCCTCCGGGTGGTGTGTGGGCTGTGAACTCAACCACCGGCAGGAACAGGCGCTGCAGGTTCTTGCCTCCACCGGCTCCCCACCGGGTGACTTCGACATCAACGGGTGTGGCCGGTAATGTCAGCTTGCCGTCACGTTGTGCGAATATCATGAACTCATAGCGTTGCCCGGTGTAGGAATCACCGTCGATGACCTCGCTAAGCCGCGTGCCTTGCGATTCAAGTCGCATCACGTAGGCGCCGTCGATTTCCAGGTCGCCAACTTTCTTTAGTTGTGCCCACGCGCCTTTAGCGAGTACATCGATCTTCAGCAACGTCTGTTGGCCGATCCACGGATCCTCCGGTGTCACGCTAGTTCGAAACAGAAGATCGTCGGCTGCCTGAATTGTATTGCCCAGCAAGAAGAAGGCGAGGGCGAAAGTAGCGGGGACGCGCAGTCTGATCTTCACTTGGCCGCCTCTTGCCCAGGCTCAGGCCGGGTTGCGTACTGGTAGGCAAACTTGGCGGCAAGGAAATCTGCGGGTTTGGTCTGTACCTGTCGCAACCAGATCGCGTTGATCTCCGCATCACTCATCGGCTGCCCGCCGTCGGTCTGCTCCTCGCCGGACGACGGGGCTGACGAATTTTCCGAAAAGACGATGTCATCGGCGCCGAGCATACCGCCAGTCCCTTCTCCGCCCTCTTGTTTGAGTCTGGCGGCACGACCCAGCGCTATATCCCGGTTAATTTGCGCGTCATCCCACTCGGCTCGTAACTCCAGCGCTCTTGAATACGACTCGGCCGCCGCGTCGTAGCTGCCGCGCAGTAGCAACGCGTTACCGCGATTGAAAGCTGCATCCGCAGTATCAAACCCGGAAAACACGCCCGCTGCCTGTTCGAACTCACCTGCCTTGAACAAGGCGACGCCTTTCCACATCGGATCCCGAAACTGTGCCGCCGCCGTGTCGACATCGCCTTGCTGATAGGTGCGCCAGGCATTCTGATCCGGTGTCAGTAACGTGACTGAACCGCTCAAGAGAAGATAGCTGCCGGCCACAATAGCGCCGATGCAAACGGTAGTGACCACACGCCCTAAAAGTCCGGATTGCTGCTTCATCGGACCAGCCATCCTCGTCTGGACCACATCAATGCCATAAGGGCAAGGAATGGCAAAAAGTAATACCCGGCATCGATCCAGCGCTCTCCCTCGTGCATAGAGTTGATCGACTTGAAACTCGATGCCGCACGTTGCGCGAGTTTCTCAACGTCTGTTTTCTCAACGGCAAGTTCAACGATGGGTGCACCGAGGCTATCGGCAGCATCTTCGAGACCGCCATCAATCAGTGCGCCAAACGCCTGGACTGATAAGAATTGAACGGGCACGACATACTCGCTGTCAGCGAGAAGCTGGACTTGCGCAGGCGATACACCGTCCGCCATAACCAGCACAGAACCGGGTACGCCACTATCTTCCAGAACCTGCTCAGCGAGGCGCAAGGCATCCGCCAGCGCATCGCCGTCCTCCGGCATCAGGTCGGGCGTCAGATCTTCCACCATCGCGCTGATAATTCGATCGTCACGCGTTAGCGGCATGACCAGGTGAGCACTGCCGCTATAGACGATCAGTCCGGTCGCTGCGCCTTCTCGTGCTTCCAGCAAGTCGCGAAGTTTAAGCTTGGCGCGATCAAGTCGAGAAGGCTGAACGTCAGTTGCCATCATTGTTCCGCTCACCTTCAGCAGCACAACGAGCCCGGCCTCATCATCAGAAAACGGCGACGGCTCGGTTTTCCAGCTCGGTCCTGCAAGGACAATTGAGGTGACCACCCAGAGCAAGAGCAGCAAGTGGATAGGCCGCAGTATCGGGCGATTTGATTCACCGACAATCAAGTGCTCCAGCAGATGTTTGTCGATGACCTTTGCCCACGAATCGACATTGTCTTGCTGGCGCCAAAGCCCAAGCCACACCAGTAATGACGGAACCGCAAACCACAGCAAGAGCGGCCGAAGAAAGTGAAACTCATCCATGTTGAATCTCTCGACGCCGGCTCAGGAACAAACCACCGTGGTAAAGCAACGTGAGCAACGCAAATGCGGCAATTGGCCACTGGAACAGGTCAGTTCGTGGGCGGTAGGATTCACTCTCTACTTCCCTCGAATCTATCTTGTCCAGTTCAGTGTAGATCTCCTGCAATTGATCGCGATCAGCGGCGTGGAAATAACGACCGCCGGTCGTCGCGGCGACGTCTTCTAAAGTCTCCTCATCCAGCTTCTCTTCGCCGGTCGCTGTCGGATCGCCAACACCGACAACATGAATCACAATGTCGTTGTCCCGCGCGATCTTTGACGCCTGCAAAGGCGGAACCTTGCTGCCAGTATCGTTGCCATCGGTTAGAGCAATCATCACGCGGCTCTCTACTTCGCTACGCTCAAACATCGTGATGCCGAGTCCGATAGCGTCGCCGAACGCTGTCCGCGGCCCAGCCATGCGAACCGCCGTTTCATTTAGCAAGATTCGAGTAGCCGTAAGATCCTGCGTGAATGGGACCTGTACAAATGCCGCATTGCCAAAGACGATCAGTCCTACGCGGTCGCCCTGGCGGCGCGTCAGGAAATCATCAAGAACTTCTTTCACCGCGCTTAGCCGGTCAACCCTGTCCCCCTGCAAATTGGTGAAGTCGTTTGTCTCCATCGAACCGGAGAGGTCGACGAGCAGCATCAGATCTCGCGTCGGTACGATGCGACTGATCGGTGCCTCAATAAACTGAGGTCGCGCCAGCGCGACTACGATCAGCAGCCACAGCAAGAACATGAAAAACAAAGTCATGGTTCTGGCCGTCGTTACGGCGGCGCCATCCGCCGGTTGTTGCTGTAGCAAATTCGCCAGGCGCTGAAACCACGGCACGCGTATTGCCTGCCGGGACTCCCGGTAAGGAGGGACGACGAAGCGCAAGACCAGAGGCAGAAAAGCCAACAGCAGTAACCAGGGATGCAGGAAGGAAATCATTCCGCGCTACTCATAGCGACCTGATCACTGACCCGGTGCCGCTGAATCCATGTCCTGGCGAGCGAGACCAAATCGCCGCTCGGGTTGGCCGAATCTTCTCCCACTATCGCGGCGGCGAACGATACCGAAGGGCAGGTTTCCTGCAAGAATTCGACCCAGTCGTCGCCGTACAGTGACGCGACACGCTCGCGAGGGAATGCAGCCAGAGCAACCCGCTTCATGATCACCGATACATCACGAGCCGATGTGGCGGTACTCAGCAACTGCAGCCCGGCACGTCGATACGCGTTTCGCCGTCGAACAATCATCAACCGCCAAATAATCAGCCCAATCGACAGAGCAACAACGCCAATAGCAATCCACAACCCGGTCGCAAAAGGCCAAAGCGGCGGCGGGTCCGGAATGACAATATCCCGCAGATTATTCAGACTGTAAGGATCGCTCGTCATGGTTAGTGGGCCGCTTGACAAATAAGGTAACGCTCAGCAGGCAGGACAGCCGTCGGAGCAAGGCGGTTAAGTGCGGGCATAGCACCGCTATGGCCGTACAGACTGAGTGTCACCCTATTTATCAAGCGGCCCACTATTGGGCTCTGCCCGGAACACCGAGCAAACGCCGCACCTGATCGACGACGCCGCCCTCGTTGCTGATCATCAGCAGCGGCGCAGCGAGCTTACTCAGAAAACGCTTGATGTGTTGCTGCTCCGCGGCGTAGTCAGCGGTGATTTTGTCGCGGACCGATTTTTCAGCAAAATTGATCTCCATCTGCAGCGCCCCGTCCGAAACGGTGAGGTTCTGGCTCGCGGGTTGCAATCGGGCAGGATCATGGATCATCAGTGCAAGTACGTCGTTGTGCTCAGCCATCCTCGTTGTCAGTTTTTCTGTTTGTTCGTCTACTCCGGAAAAGTCGCTGACAATAACAACAAGGGTGTCGTGTGATATGAGCTTGAGGGCCGTGTCGAGCGCGCGGTTCAGCATGCCGGGATTCGGCTCGACATCGGAGTCAGCGCTCAATGCATGGTTCATGTCCAGCACATTGCCCAGAATGGACATAACCGAATTCTGGCTTCGCTGCGGACGTACGTCGACGAGTTCGGTGTCATTGAAGACAACCGCACCAACTCGATCACCCACGTCCACGGCGCGCCAGGCGGCGAGAGCCGCAAGCTCGGCGGCGGTTACTGACTTGAGCCTGTTCCTGGTGCCGAAAAACATATTGATGCGCTGATCAACAATCAACACCACCGACCGGTCTTTCTCTTCTGTGTAAACGCGAACATGTGGAGTGCGGGTTCTCGCGGTGACTTTCCAGTCCATCGTGCGCACATCGTCGCCAGGCAAGTAGCGGCGCAATTCTTCGAAATTAAGACCGCGCCCGCGCAATCGAGACGCATATCGCCCGGATAGAACGCTGCTTACGGGTTGCCGCGGCAAGAACGAGAAATCGCGGGCCTCAAACTGAATCCGGATCAGATCATCGAGATTCGCGTAGACACCTCGAGGTTTGTCGGCTTCGACAGTCTTTCGCTTTATTTTTGTCCAGTCCATTACAGGTCGTATCAGGCAACGGCGACCAGTTTGACGATCTGCGCAATGACTTCGTCAGTCGTAAGTCCGTCTGCCTGTGCTTCATAACTAAGGGCGATACGATGTCGAAAGCAATCACCAATAACTGCCCGGATGTCATCGGGAGTCACTGTGTCTCGACCGCGCAACCACGCGTGCGCACGCGATGTCTTGTCGAGCGCAATAGAGCCTCGCGGACTGACACCCACCTGAATGTAGCGCGCCAGATCTTCGTTGAACTCAGCTGGGCGTCGCGTTGCGGCAACCAGCGCGACTATGTAGTCTTCCATCGGCTCCGGGATAGTGACTGCAGAGATTTCCTTACGTGCTTCGAACACCGCGCTTTGCGCAATGGTCTGTGTTTCAGCTGCGCCATCGGAGGGAGGTTTTTCGCGCGTGTCCTCTTCGCCGCGTACCAGGCGCATGACATCGCGTTCCGCTTCGTCGTCCGGGTGGGTGATGAATACGTGCATCAGGAATCGATCCATTTGCGCTTCCGGCAACGGATATGTTCCCTCTTGTTCAACCGGGTTCTGCGTGGCCATCACCATGAACAGCGGCGGGAGCTTATGCGTCGTTGAAGCAACAGTAACCTGCCGTTCCTCCATGGCTTCAAGCAATGCCGCCTGAACCTTGGCCGGAGCACGATTGACTTCATCCGCGAGCACGATGTTCGCGAAGATCGGACCCGGTTGGAACACGAAACGCTCATCGGCGCTGTCCCCGAGATACATCTCGGCGCCGGTAATATCCGCCGGCAACAAGTCCGGCGTGAACTGAATCCGGCTGAAGTCCGTTTCCAGATTCTCCGCGAGGCTCTTGACGGCACGAGTCTTAGCGAGGCCGGGCAGGCCTTCCAGGAGCAGGTTGCCGTTGCAAAGCAGGGTCAGCAGCAAGCGTTCGACGACTTGTTCCTGTCCGATAATTGACCGCCCCATACGATCTTTCAGGTCGAGAATAGATTCGTGCGCATTCATGGTACGAAAGTCTCCGTAATTGGTAATCGGTACCGCGTCAGATTTACTAGCAAACGCTCAACATTTCACAGGCATTGATAGCCTGAATAGAACTTGCCACTACGGGACTCAAATGTATAGATCGAAATTTTTAATCTGGGTAGAATACGCGCCCGACCGCTGTTCGTCCTGTCCACTATTGCAAGGCCGCTAATGTTCACTCAATCAAAAACTCTTCTAACTGCACTGATTTTTTCCTTTTTCAGCAGCAGTATCGTAACCGCACAAGAGGTGTTCGAGGAGGCTGAAAAGCTTGAAGAAGCCACTGATGCGGAAGAAGTCGCGGAGGCTGAAGAGGAAAATGCCGACGAAGAGAAAAAGGGCTTCATGGCGCAAATGAAAGACCCGGAAGATGGAAAGTTCGACATCAGTCAGTACTTGCTCGATAACATAGTCGGGTTTTTGCCAGTGCCGATCATCATCACAGAGCCGGCGGTCGAAAACGGCCTGGGTTTTGCGGGTGCCTTTTTTCATAAACCGAAATCTGACCAGATGCAGCCCGGCGATGAGAATCTGATCCTACCCAACATTTCTGCCGTTGCTATCGCCTACACAGGCAACGATTCCAAGATTATCGGTGGCGGCCACTTTCGAAACTGGGGAAAGGATCATTATCGCTATGAGATCGCGGGCGGCTACGCCGACATAAATTTGGATTGGTACGGTGGCGAAAGCACGCCGGACCCGGAAAACGGTCTGCGTTTTAACGCAAAGGGCGGATTGCTCGACCAGAAATTTCTGATGCGGCTTGGCGAGAGTCGATGGTACATGGGACCTGAGCTGCGCATTGTGAGCTCCGAGGTTTCGTTCGATTTAGGTTTACCCATTGACTTGCCACCGGTCGAGAACAATATAGTGGGTCTCTCGTTAACTGCCCTGTATGAGAATGTCGACTACAAAATAAGTCCGCGCAGTGGCTTTCAAACAGAATTGAAAGTAACTGTTAACGACGAAACAATCGGCAGTGATTACAATTTTGAACAGTTCTCGTGGCAAGTGCGACAGTACTTCGAATTCGCCGACAAATACACGTTGGCCTGGCGCTTGGACGGTTCGTCGACCAGTGGTGACGTGCCTTTCTATATGGAGCCATTCGTACAAATACAGGGCATTCCCGCTATGCGCTATCAGGGTCCGACCGCCGTCACCTTTGAGGTGCGTGGTGGGATGGATCTGAATCCGCGCTGGTCGCTGCTTGGTTTTGCCGGTGGCGGACGTGCAGCGGACGGTTTTTCCGAATTGTCATCAGCAGAAACGCACGGAGCCTATGGCGCTGGTTTCCGCTATTTGTTGGCACGACGGCTGGGGATGCGGATAGGTATTGACGTTGCTAAAGGTCCCGACGAGACGTATGCCTATCTGGTGATGGGCTCGGCCTGGTAGGTATTACAAACCCTGTCTCAGAAATGTACTGTACTGTGAGGCTGGGCATCACTACGATACGTTGAACGATAGCGTGGTTTACGCGCAGCCGAGGTGGACGTAATTGCAGTCATGGCGAGTACCTCTGCATCGCACGACACTCCCTTGCTGGACTCATGAGCCTTAAACGAAGAAAAATTCTGACAGGCTCAATGGCAGCAGTGTTGCTACTGTTGCTTCTGATCGTCGCAGGACTGTTGCCCATCAACCTCTGGTTCGTGAAGAGCGCTCTCGAGCAATATGCGGATGCGAATTTTGATACTGATATCAGGATTCAGGGCCCGCTTCGACTTCGACTCGGTCCGAATGCTCGTCTTTCCGCCTCACTGATTGAAGTCCGCAAGTCCTCTGCCGAGGACGAGTTGCTAGCGCGAGTCGGCACGTTGATTGTAAAGCCCCGCTTACTTGACCTGCTGCGCGGCAATATTCACCTGAGGGACATTGGCGTTCGCGACGTCGAGGTCGACTACTGCGCAGAACTTCCGTCGTTCGAAACGACGGCAGCCGATGACAATGTGCCGCCAGATACAGCAACTCCCTCGATCGCAGTAAACTCGTTCACCCTCACGAACCTGCGGTTTCAGTGTCAGGGCCAGAAAAAAGAACAACTCCCCACACTTATTGTTCAGGAAGCTAACGGCTCGGCCCGGGCAAGCGAAGCGATTGCGATTAACGTGGACGGGCAAGTTGTGGATACATCGTTTCGCCTTGAAACGCAGAGTGGAAGTCTTGCTGATCTGGTGTCCGGCGCGAGCGGGTTTCCATTGCGTGCGCTACTGACTGCGGACGGCTTGAGACTTTCACTGGACGGAGAGCTGAACAACGCATTCGCCGATCTTGACCTGCGATTGACCACCAGCCTGAGCGTGCAGGAGCCGCGGACTTTCCTGGCTGGCTTTGACATTGAGATACCGGCCATACCGGACCTTGAGGTTTCAGTGGAGGCTACGCTGAGCAGCGATGCTGTAGACATCACGGGCTTCGAGGCGACGGCAGGGACAAGCGACATTCGCGGGACTGCTGTGGCACGTTCTACTTCAATGCGAGAGTACTTCGAGCTCGATGCCTATAGCCGCCTGCTCGACCTTACGGCACTGGGTCTTGAATCCGCCGATAGACCGGACGATGACGATAGTGCGAGTCAGTCCGACCTTGGGCCGTTATTTGACGCTTTGCGCAGTTTCGACGGTAAGGCTCACCTTTCGGTTGAGGCGCTGACATACAGCTCGATGCTATTGGACGATGTAGAGCTGGACGCCGACTTGAACGATGGCTTGCTGAACATCCCCGCGGCGAAGGCGCACTACAATGGGGCGTCACTAGATGCATCCGCAAGTCTGGATTTGCAGTCAGAGTGCGAGCAACTTGTGGCTGCGCTGCAGGCATCCAGCGTCGACCTGAGGCGGCTGGCCGAGGCGATCGAGATTGAAATTCCTGTCGACGGGAGTATCGATAGCTTGATGCTGCATGCCCAGAGTTGCGGCAATTCGATTATCGAACACAGGAATACGGCGAAGCTCGACATAGACGTAGCCGGAGCTTCTGTCACTAGTGAGGGTCAGGGCGCACCCGTTTTTCTGGACAAGCTCAGCGTAAGCACTGGCTGGTCCAGCCCGACAAAGTCTCTCCTCCGAGGCCGCGTTCTCGGTGAGAAGGTATCCATCGATGTGCGAGGCAGCACAATAGAGAGCTTGCTGGCGGGCGAGCGCTGGCCGATCAACGTCGAAGTGCGCGGTGCCGGGACCGATGCGAAAGTTAGCGGCGTGGTTGCGGCTGGAGATTCGGAATTAGTCGACCTGCACGTGGCCATCGAGGTGCCGCGAGCAGGATCGCTGCACCGGTTCATCGGTGTTGAGCCGACGAGTGAGTTGCCGTTGTCAGCGCAAGCCGCCGTTTACTGGGATAGCGCCGAAGTGCGAATTGATGAGCTTGGTATTGAGCTCGGTCAGTCGACCATCACAGGACGGGTCGTGTCTGTCAAAGAGGGCCAGGACGTGATCCTCGATACCACATTACGATCCGAGAAACTGGATCTTCGCGAGTTAGAGGGCTTGCTCAGCGCGGCCGACGACCTGGACGAAGCAGATCAGCAAGCGGAGTCGGCCAGCAACGACAGCGGGCTGTCATTATCAGACCTGGCGCAGCGTTTTCCGTCCGCCAATCTGGATCTTTATATCGAACTTGTGGAGGGGGCTCGAATTGATATCCGCGAGATTCAGATTAAGGGCGGCTCGCGGGATCGATTTATAGACAATGCGACCGTGAGCATGCGCGTTGACGACATCTTGTTTGTGGGAGCCGTCGATCTCGACTTGCGTAGTCAGCCTGGACAACTCTCGTACCATACGAGCGTCGAGAAAATGGACGCAGGTCGTTTGTTGCGGAGTTTGGACGTAAAGGTTTCCGCGGATATTTCAGCGGAGCTAATGACCCTCGACTATGTATCCAGTGGAGATTCGCTGCAGGAGTATGTGACCAATGGCGAGACCCAGGTAAAGATCCGGGAATTGAATTGGCTTCGCGACGAGCGCGGCGACAAGTCTGGTCTCGATATGAAAATCGCCCGCTTTGAGATTACCGCAGCACCGGAGCAGAAAACGATCTGGGATGCTTCTGGGACTCTGGATAGCATACCGCTTGCAGTCCGCGCAGAAACGCCGCCTCTGGCAGAAGTTTTCTATGGAGATCGATCCGCACAGGTGCAAGTTGCGATTCAATCGCAAGGTAATGTTTTCCTGCTGGACAGCGTCGTCAACTGGAGCGACCCTGAGCAATTTGTCGGCGAGTTGATGTTATCGGGCCAGCGAGTGAAGTCTGAGTCCGTTGATCTTTCGCTGCTGGAAGGTCCGTTTGCTCAAGCCGCAATTAGTGCGGACCTGATGATCAGTAAACACGAGATAGTCGCAACGAACATCGGCGCAAGACTCGGAGCCAGTACTGTGAACGGGAATGCGGTCTTCCGTATGGCTGGACAGGAACAGGAATTTGAACTGAAGTTGCATGCGCCACACATTCAGACATTGGATCTGGTTGCGCTGATGAATGCACTGCGCGCCGATCAGTCGAACGACCGCAGCGATACAAAACCGGATGAGATCACTGCTTCTGTAGCGAGGCCGCGTGACATTGTTCATGTCATTCGGGATTACATTGACACGCAAACGCAGGGTCGGCAGTTCGATGTGCAAGTTGAGGTCGACGAAGTCTACGCCGGAGATCACTTCATGGGCGGGGCGGAAATTGGACTGCTTATCGATAGTGATGAAGTCAGACTATACCCTTTTACCATGTCGCTCCCCAGCGGTGACATCAATGTTGAGTACATTGTTGAGAAAGTTGCCGACGGCTTTGACGTACGTCTGAACATGGATATTGAACAGCTCCAGTACGGTGACCTGGTGCAACTGTTTGATGCAGATGCGCCTGAGGAACTGCGCGGACTGGTCTATCTGGATACCGCGCTCACCGCATCCGCGCCCAGCATTGCGCAAATCGGCGGCGCCTTGCAGGGAAAAGTAAACATGCTGGTGGTGCCCGAGGACATTGGAGCCGGTGTTCTGGATCTTTGGGCGGGAAATCTTGTGCTCGCTCTACTTACACCGAAAGACTCTGGCGTTCCCAAGAAGTTGAATTGCATGGTGGCGGAGTTCGCGGTTGACGAAGGTGTAATGAAAAGCAAAGTAGTTATGCTGGACTCGACCGACGTTATCGTTCGTGGCAAAGGTGAGATTGATATCGGCAATCGGACTATCGATATGGTCGCTGCGCCACAAGCGAAGCTTGAGAAAATATTCAGTATGTCTGCGCCAATCGTGGCAACAGGCCCTTGGGACGATATGCAAATTGGTCTCGGCGGTGGCGGTTTTGTAGGCACGCTCTTTCGTTGGTATATGACACTAATCTACGTGCCCTATAAATGGATTACCGGCGAGCGATTTCCGGCCGATGGTATGGCGACCTGTTTTGGGGTGACGGACTGGGAATTGCCCGGCGAACTGGCACCGGCCAACGACGTTCGCTAAGGGCGTCGCACCCACGCCTCGCTATGGTTGACGACCGCCGTTAGTGTTGCCGGGACCGATCAGCCAACAATTTGGGTGTTAGCTTCACCAAGGCCAGAACATTGTTGGTCGTCCAGTACAGCACCATGCCGGCCGGGAAGGTATAGAACAATAAAAAGAAAGCGCCCGCCATCCAGAACAGTCGGGTGCGTTGTGCGCTGGCCAGGTCAGGTGTCAGTGCTGCATCTTTTTGCAGCCAGGACGTTAATAACGTAAATGCTGTCATCAGGCACGGCAGCAAATTCAGGTACCCGCCGAAGAATGGTAGCGCGAACGGCAGCGCCAGCCACTGATCGGGCTTCGACAGATCAGACATCCACAGGAACGACGTCTGGTGCAATGCAAAGCTGTCGCCCAACATGTCGAATGCGGCAATGAAGATAGGAATCTGTAGCAGGAATCCAGCCAGGCTTTTCATTGTGTACAGTGGATGCACGTTGTGTTTCTTGTACGTGGCGAGGACCCGGTTGTGTGCCTCCTCGCCTTTAAAGTCGCGTTTGATAGCGGCAAGCTCGGGTTGCAGCAGTGCGGCGGTGGTATTGACGGACTGCTGCAAGCGGTCTGCAGCTTTCGTCAAAGGTGTCATTAAGACTTTGACGGCCAGCGACAGTAAGATTATCGACATTCCGACGTTGCCGACAACACCGTTGATCATTGTGAACAGCCAGGCCATGCCGAAACAGAGCCAACGCAACCAGTCCCACAGTGCGGCGTACAACATCTTCGACAAGACGGGGTCTGCAGCACGGAGAGTCGTATGCTCAATGGGCCCTGCGTAAAGTCGAAACGTTATTGATGAAGCACCAGCGGCAGGGACCAGCATCAAGCGTGGTTCATTCGTGGTGTCGATATTGACGGTCGCAACGGCCGCTGAAACGTCTGTGAGCAATAGCGCGTAAAACCGGCTGCGAATACCCAACCACACATCATCTGTGCTGTGATCGCCGTTCTCGAGAGAATGCTGGCCATCGCCATCAACTGCGACTGGCCAGACGTCGCCATACATTGCTCCGAAGCCCGGCAACGGTTCAGGGACAAAACCGGAGTCGCTGAACAATTCAATGGCAGCGCCGTCCGGTATCGCTATGCTGATATCTGTTGGCCGGCCGTCTGCGACCATGGTTCGAACCGCAGCAGAGGCATTCAATCGCTCGCTCGCCGCCCTATTTCCTGGCACGACGTAGCGGAATCGAACTGCGCCATCAAACAGGCTGGGCAGACTGCTAGCTGAATCAATATCGGAGTGGGAGTCCTGTGCAAATAGCAACGCACCCGGGAGCCACAACATGGTTAGCAGGATTAGTCGTTTCACTTTAAGAACCGGCGCTGTGCCTCAAGTGCTTTTTGCACCAGTTCGGGGTCCAGTTTGGCGTCGTCAACAGATCGACCATCGTTGCCGACGATCTCGATAAATCCGCCGGGGTAGAAAACGATAGCGCCGTTGGGGTCAACAATTGCATGGTCCGAATAACTGCCCGCCATCATCCAGTCCCATGACTCGCGAGTAAACAGGTTCTCGCCGACGCTGTATTCACTCGGCGGATTCTCACAACCGAATACATCTTGCAGCAATGTAACCGGAATATCGTGATGCATGGTGCGCTTGTCATAGGTCGCCGCAGGCTTGCCTGGCCACTTGATCATCAGAGTTGAGCGCAGCTGGGTCGGCGTGAAGTTGCTCGCATGTTGGTAATGGCCAATACGATTATCATCAAATTCGTAGCCGTGGTCGCTCGCAATAATTACGATGGTGTCGCCGAGCAGATCCTGATCCTGCAACGAACTGAGAACCGTGTTGACATGTTCGTCAAGCACACGATTCGCGAGCCGATATTGACGCCACAAGTTGCGAGCCCTGTCGGCGTGTGTAAATCGATCATCCATCGGTAGTGCTTCCGACGGATCCTGCGTCATTTCGGCCGTCGGCGGATCGTAAAAGATAAAGCTGAAGAACGGCTGATCCTTGTCCCGCTGGTCGAGAAAGGTCAGCAGGTCGGCAGTGACAACATCGTTCCGTTCTCGCACCGACAGGTCCTTGCGCTTGTCCGTCAGGTTCGGCCAGCCCGCAAACTCCGTGCGATCCATCAGTGTCGGCCCGCCGAATCCGGGAGCGCTGAACAGGCCCACTTCGTAGGATTGCTCGCGGATCTTATCCATCAGAATCGGTGCGCGCTGCATGTCGTAAAAGGCCTGCCAGTAAGTGCTGGGCAAGCCATAGAACATCGCAAATAAACCCATGCGCGATGAATTTCCGCCACTGTAAGCCTGATTGAAGTTTTGCGATTCATCGCGAAAAGCAGCGAGTGTCGGCGTTAGCTGGGGATCAATAACGTCAGGCCTCAACGCGTCAATCAAGATGACGACGATATTCAGCAACTGGTCGTCCGACGCACTACAGCGCATCGGCTGCGTTGGGTAGTTCAGCTGTCCGTCGGCGACATCAACACTACCACGCAACCTGCGTTGCTCGCGGGCGGTTTGCGGGTCGACCAGACCGAGGCGTTGCATGTCACCCTTGGCCGAGAGCGGCAGGTAGACCGGCATGAATCGCGTAAATCTTGTGACCTGCGTGTAGCCAATCGCGTCGGCCCAGACATGTATTCCCTGGCTGCCGATCCAGCAAGCCAGGATCACCGCCGCGAGCAGGCGGCCACGTTTGGGCTGCTTGGCTAGCGCCAGCTTGCGCCAGACCAAATCAGCGAGCATCGCCTCAAACGCGAGAAAAATGACAAAAAGTATGCCGACAAAAATCCATGTACTGGTTTCGAACAGGCTGGCTGTCAGTGCATTGAGGTGGAAGCGATGTTCGGCAAAAACATTGGTGTCGAGAATGAGAATGCTGAGGCCGTAGGCAGCGAAAACTACGCCAACAAGCATCATGGTTTTTCGTGCCCGCAGTGCGACCAGTGGTAGCAGCAACAGGAACATGGGGACAACAGCCAGAACGGCAAGGTGGCTGACAAATGTCAGCATTACATAGACAGTGCCGAGAAGGTCATCAGGAAACTCGTAAACCCACAGATAGCGCTGGGCGATGAGTGTAAATAATGCCGCGTTGGCAATGCCGAACCAGCCGATCCAGCGTAGCTGCTGACGACGGGTTGGTTGTGAATTATCTATTTGATCAGTCACTCGCGAGTTCATCCGATATCTTTGCGATGGCTTCGGCGGCGGCTGCTGAGCTTGCACCGAAATTGAATACATTGTCTGCACGAAACGTCGTCACGTGTTCACGAAAACGATCTGGGTTCGAGACAAGACGGTGAATTTCATCGGGTATGTCAGCAAGACGATCCGGCGCCACAACCGCACCGATCTTTTCACGCACCGACATCTCGAAGGGTTCAAGACCGAGGTCCTGCCAATTGCTGTTGCGAGACTTTGGCGGAACATCGATGTACAACACCGGCTTCTCCAGACCGAGGCCGTAGTCTATGCCTGCTCCGGACCAGTCAGTAATCATAACGTGTGAATCATACAGTGAGTCGCTCTCGCTCATTTGCTCAACAAGGTGAAACCGGGGGTGTTCGCCATATTGATCCGTGATTGCATCAATGATGTTCGGCGTGTTCCAGCGAGTCTGGAAATGCGGCCGCAGCGTCATCGCAAATCCGGCATCAAGGAGTATTCCGGTCAATTCAACACCGTACAAGTTCAAGATCGTTTGATCTCCCCAGGATGGCGCCAGCAGCACGTTGATCGGCACGGAATCACCAGGCGGCTCGGGTTCTCGTCGCTCAACTTGTAACTGCTCGATTCGGTGATAGCCATGCGGGATGAGTTGCTTTGCAGGCAGGCCCTGCATTTCCTCCCGTTTACGAATCTCGTTTACGTGGTGGGGGCCAGCGCAAAGTACGGTGTCGTAGTGATCGAACGAGTCTTCGTGGTCTGCCATATGTGCGCTAACCATCGAGTGAAACATATGTACGTAATGCACGGGGTGCACGGATCGTTTCAGGTCCTTGTTGTTGAGGTCGAGTATTTGCGTAACCAGCACATCGGCTTGCAAAGTCTGGCAAAGCACAATGCGAAAAAAGCCATCGCCGACACAAAACGGCAAAATATTGGGGTGGTTCTGATGTAAGCCCGGATCTGTCGGGTCGGATGCGACGTAGCAGATGACCCGCCCCATTCGGCCGACGAGTTCTTCAATAATTGTCGCGTGGTGATGCCAGTCCTGCGCGCTCTCGGACAAGAATACGATCCGGCGTTGCTTCGCAGCTAGACGCTTGAAGGCTCGATACTGCTTCCAGTTCGAGAAAAAACGGCCGCTATTGCTCAATTGTCCGCAGTGCTCTCCGAGTTTTCGGTAGCGGCAGGCGTATCGCTATCGGCTGCCACGGACGGCTCGTCCTTGCGAAAGAACGACTTAAGTTTGTACCAGTAGGTCTTGATCGCAAGCGCTGCTGTGGCGAACAGGCCGACTATTGCCGAAATGATCATGCTGCCTGTGCCAGGGTCGAGGTACGCCCACGCCGGTTGCGCGAACAAAACAACGGCGGCGACGGTCGTGAATTGTGTGCAGCGACTTACGCTCTTGGATGAGTTCTGTTTCATGATATGTCTCAATCAATTCTGACCGCTATTCTACAACGATAGCGGCGAGTTTTTGGATTTGCGGGTAAATGTCCTTGCGCGCTCGTTGCAGGTGAGACGGGTCATCTATCTCTGACCAAATCAGGTCTGCGATCAACGGGCAATGAATGTCTCTCTTTGCGGCAGCGGCTACCAGACAATCGGTCTCGTAGTCGTAGCGTAATGATGTCTTGAACTCGGCATCGGCGATGTCCAGCATCAGCGCAAACAGCGCTGTAGAAACCTTTGTGATACCGACCAGCTCGCCCGTCGGTTCTGCGCCGAGCGTGCCGGGGTCCTTCGACATTGCGACGAGATTATTGGCCTTCGTCTCAATCCAGACCTCATCTCCAGCATGGCTGGGTCCGGACAGCAGTATCGCGTCCTGAGCCGGGTCGGACAGCAGCGCATCGAGTGCGCGTGGTTCGTAGGTCAGATCCGATTCGAGCAACAGAAAGTCCGAATCGACCGCATCGCGAGCCAGGCTTAGTGAATACATGCTCCCCGATTCCGCGAACAATGGATTGTGCAGGGTGCGAATAACTCCGTTGTACTTGTCCGCCAAATGGTCGTAGTACTCGAAGCAATGCCCGGTGACGATAACAATGTCGCTGATGCCGGCGGCAATCAGCCGATCTACCGACTCCTGGATAATTGGCTGGTCGCCAAGGTGAAGAAAACCTTTCGGATAATCCTCAACCTCACCGCGTAAACGCGTGCCCATCCCGGCCGCAAGAATAACTGCGGTATGCGTCATACAGTTTTCCCAAAAACGGCATCAAAAGTGTCCAGCAATGCGTCGAGATCGTCGGCCCCGATCGCACCCATATTCGCGATTCGAAATACACTCGGTGCGAACTGTCCTTGTCCGGAATAGATAACAAACCCTGCCTGCTTAAATTCGTCATGCGCTTGATTGTAATCGCAGCCATCAGGCAGCAAATAAGAGTGCAGCACACAGGAGTAACTGTCATCCGACAACAATGATGCGATTCCCAGCTCAGAAAGCTTTTGTCGAATCGTCTGTGCTCGCTCGCGATAGACGCGTTGCCTTTCTTCCCAGCCGCCTGATTCTTTCAACTCGGCCAATGCTTCGCGCAATGCGAAAGCGGCTGGCACAGCCTGCGTAAAGGGCGAAAATCCGTCGCCATGCTGGCCCGCAAAATACGCCGCCAGATTCAGGTAGACGCTGCCGGCATCCATCTTGTCGCCTGACCACAGATTGTCGTGCGCGATGACAAACGACATGCCCGGGGCACCGTGCAAGCACTTGTTCGCGGTGGCGGCGACTGCGGCGAGATTCCATTCGTCAGTCCTGATGGTTTCGGCAGCAAAACTGCTGACACCATCCAAAAGCAACGACAGCTTACGCGATTTGCACATTGCTCCGACGGCGTCGAGGTCATTCAGACGGCCGGTTGTTGTTTCGTGGTGCACAGTTACAACGTGGGTGATTTCCGGGTGATCGTTCAGCAATGATTCTGCGGCTTCCAGATCAATGGGTGCCAACCACTGGGCCTGCAATAGTTCGTACGGCTTACGATGCGCAGCAAGCATGTTTGCCATCCGCTCACCATAAACCCCGTTGGCGAGCACAAGCGTGCTGTTGGCATCAGGCGCGAAACTTGCGAGCATCGCTTCGACCGCGCTGGTGCCGGAACCGGACAGGATAATGGCGGCGTAATTTGCTTCCATCTCAGGATAGACCTGCACCAGGGCAGTGTTGATCTGTTGGGTCAGTTCGGCGAATTCGGGTTCCCGATGGCACCAGTCGTCGCTGCTGAGTGCATTGCGTACTCGCTCGGTCAGTGTGACTGGCCCTGGATTCAAAAGTACGTTGCGCTTCCTTGTCACGACTTATCTCCGGCGGCGATATGCACCCGCAAGCGGTCGGCGACTTCGGCCGGCGTAATGGTCGGCCTGGGCAGACCGTCCGGCACGCCTGGCAGCGTCGGCGCATAGATAAAAGTCAGCTGCGAGGAGGCATTGCTGAGCTCGGTCGCCAGTTTTTCGGGAGTATCTGCCGACGTGACGGATGGATAACCAGATGCAGCCGCCAGCGCACAGAAGTCGACAGATTCCGAGAGCGTACTCTGGCCACCGGTCGATTCGTGAATTCTGTTGTCCAGCAAAATGTGGGTGAGATTGGTGGGTCGCTGGAAACCCAGCATTGCGAGTGCGCCAAGGCGCATTAACAACGCCCCGTCGCCATCCAGGACAATAACCTGTCTGTCGGGACACGCGAGCGCAACGCCAAGGCCGAGACTGACGGCGCAACCCATCGATCCGACCATGTATAGCTGATTGGATCTGTCGTCGAGCGCATACAATTCGCGACCCGTGTATCCGGTTGTTGCGATGACAACCGACTTCGCGTCGACGTTTTGCTGTACGGCTTGCAGCATTTCGGAACGAGATGCCGTTGCGGCGGCGGCGGGGACGGACTGAGCCTTGGGTGCGGCTACCTCGGGCGAAGAACGTAAATCATGCTTTGCGACACTACCTTTGCGCATGACCAGCGCGAAAGGTTTGCGCTCGCTGTCCATTGTTGCGATAGCGCGTTCAAGTGTTGCTTCGATATCGGCCTCATCGCTTGGAAACCAGTCCCATGCGACGCCCATCAGCTCCAGCAGGTCGGTTGTGATCTGCCCCATCATTTCATGCTGCGGTTCGTCAGCGGGTCCGCCAGGTTCCCCGCGCAAGGTGACGATGATCAGAATTGGAATTTGAAACGTGTGCGTTAGCGACGTGAGTGCATTTACTGTATTGCCGAATCCGGAGTTCTGAAACATGACAACGCCGCGCTGGCCGGCCAGCTCGGCGCCCGCTGCAACTGCAACCGCATCACCTTCATTCGCCGCCCCGACGTAACGCAGATTCTCATCGTTAATAACGTAGTTGATGAACGGTTTGAGATAGGAACAAGGAACTCCGCTGTACAGGGAAAACCCGCGCGCACGTGCAGGCTCTATAAATGCGCCGGCCTCAATCACGCAAAGCTGCCCGCGGCCAGCACGTCGTCAAGGCTGTCAACATCCAGCCAATGACCGGTCGTGTAGACGACTCGGACCGAATTCTTGTCCTGCCTGGCCAGTTCGGTCAGAACCCGATGTAGTTGTGCTCGTTGATTGTCCGGATCGGCTGCCAGCTCGCGGACGATTGCCATGAAACCCGGCAGTGCTTTCGCAGACACTCTCAGAATACCCATCCACTCGCCATGAATCTCCTGGTCCGGAATATCTCCGCCCGCGTCAACGAGCGTGATGTCGCGGTAAAACGCATGCCGGGAATTCGCCTCGGAACAGCGGACGTAGTCAGCAACGCGGCCCCGATTTACCGATGCCTGCCAGTCTGTGTCGACGGCGATAACGTAGTCGGCATCGACCTCGGCCATGCCGTCAAGAATATGGCGCTTGAACAGTACGTCACCAAACGATACGTACAGATCGCCTTGGTCATCATCAGTGCTTTCGTCGGCCAACGCCTGTTGCAGCGACAACAATTCGCCTGTCTCGGCAAAATCAGTATTGTCGACGTACTTCAATGACGACAGGTTTACGGCTTCGGGTTTATATCCGCGTACGACTGTGATGTCCTTGATCCCCGACGCGTTATACGCCGATACGATATGTCCAAGCAGCGGTTTGCCACGCACTTCCACCATGGTCTTGGGACGCTCCGCGGTCAGGTCGCCCAGATCGCCACCGCGTGAAGCTGCGAGTACGATCGCATGCGCCGGTGTCTGTTTCGGCAGATAAAGTTCCTCGGCGTCTTTCAGCTCCGTTGCACCCTGCAGACGAAAGATCTCTTTTACGGTCGCAATCTTGTCTTCCAGAGGTAGCAGGCTTTGTTCGCGAGCGAGAGTTGCTGCGCACTCCTGCATGGTCGTTATCGCCGCACGCAACATGTGATTTGCCCATATTGCGATGGAAAAGCCAGCGTCACGAAGTACATCCGTTGGCGTGGCGTAGTATTTGGTTGGCACAATGACGACGGGTGAACGATCTGCCCACTCTCGCTTGAATTCGAGAATTTCTGTCGGTGTGCTCAACGCACTGTGTATCAAAATGCCGTCCGACCCTGCTTCGTGATACGCCTCGGCACGCTTCAGCGCTTCTGCAAGACCCCAGCCAGCGATAAAGGCTTCTACCCGCGTAATGATCGCGAACTCGTCGTCAGTTTGAGAGTCTTTGCCAGCCTTGATGCGGCTGCAAAACTCGTCGATCTCGGCGAGTTGCTGCTTGTTGCCATCAATAAAACTATTGGTTTTGGGGAACAACTTGTCCTCAATACACACTGCGGCAATGCCACGCTGCTCAAGCTTGCGTACCAGCCGGCGAACATTGTTGAAGTTGCCATAGCCCGTATCGCCATCAAGAAGAATAGGGATGCTCGTCGCATCGGCCATAAACTCCAGCATCTCCAGAATCTGGGTCCAGCTGGCCTCGTTGCTGTCACGAACGCCATATTGTGCGGACATACACAGGCCGCCCGCCCAAAGCCCCTTAAAGCCAGCTTCTTCACCTATTTTTGCGGTGATGCCATTGTGAGCCTCAAGCAGGAATTCCAGCTCGCCACTATTCAGTATCTGACGAAATTGAGTTGTCTTTTTCAGCGGATTGTCCTCTATCGGCGATTGAACATCAGTACGACTATTCAGGGGCACTGAGAGCCAGTGCACGGTGTGTCGCAGGTCGGCACGAATTTTACTATCGTTGCCGATTAAATGCGCCCTTGAATTGATTTTGTGCTCAATCGGCATGTACGGCGTGGCTGGGCGTCAACGCGGACAGTTTGACCGACAATGGCAAATGATTGGGCCCGATGGACAAACAATACCCATAGCCGAGACTGGTCCTTCTCAAGTATACTGGCTCCTAATAATTTCGGAACAAATCAACAGCTTGCGTATGTCGTCGAAGCAACTCTGATTCGAATGACGCGCTCGCAGAGCTGAACGGAAAACACTATGTCTGGACTAATCGACACCATAGCGGGCCTTTATTACCGCATGGCGGTAAGCGGCTTTCTCCCCGTTGCGTGGTTTCGCGACGTTGATCCGGCGACAGTCAGCAGAACGAAACGGAGCGGCAAGCTCAGCCTCGAAATTGTCAGTCATTGCTGGCAGTACGCTCACTTCCTGAGCTATCAGCTGACTTCGCTGGTTAATCACCGCACCGACAAGCTCGATATCACGATGACGGTTTTTTATGCGGAGGAAGACCAGAAGGTCAAAGACGTACTCGACTTTTTTGCCGCGATTGAAGTGCCTGGCGTTACGTGGAACTGGCAGGTACTGCCTAAGCAAAAACTGTTTCGCCGCAGCATTGGACGTAACCTTGCCGCGAAGTCGACCGAGGCCGACTGGATCTGGTTTACCGATTGCGACATCATTTTTCACGAGTCCTGCCTCGATACATTGGCGGACGAGTTACAGAATCGCGATGACGCGCTGGTGTTTCCCCGTTTTGGATTGGGTACATCACTGTTGCCGGATGACGATGATGTATTAAACGTCGGCCGTGAGGGCCCCGCGTTGCGTGAGATACCACTTGAGGATTTCACACCTTATGGTGGGGCCCGCAACAAGGCAAAAGGCCCTTACCAGATCACGCATGGTGATACTGCACGGGCCTGCGGATATTGTGCTTCGATTGGTCTGTACCAACAGCCTGCGGATCGATGGCGCAAAACTTACGAAGATCGCGCCTTCAGGTGGTTGCTCGGCACACAGGGCACCGCGCTGGATGTCCCGGGCGCGTGCCAGATTCGCCACGTGGACAAAGGCCGTTACAAGAAAGACTCGTTCATGTCCAAGGTCCGGAAGTTCGTGCGTAAGACAGAAGACAAGCTTTCCTGAGGCTTGTTGCACGCGTTTTGATACGTATTCTTGGTGCGGTATAAGGCAATGATTGAAAAAGAACTCTCGCGAGGAAATAAACATGCTTGATGAATTCAGCAAAGAACGACTGGCAACAACGGCGCCCGATGTCGTCGGCGATGCTTTGGAGGAGGGCCGTATTGTAAAGTTCATAGACTGCCCGATTGAATTGCCGAATGACGAGAACCTGGGCATATTGCGGACAGATTTGCTGGAGGCGCTAAACAAAAAGAACGTTAGTTACCACCCCGAAGCAGACCGTGTCACTGGCATAGATCCTGAGAGCCCAATTAACGACCTGGCGTACGAGGTGTTATCGAAGCACCGGGATCGAGTTACCGCGTTTTTGCAGACTGTCATGCCGAGCCTCACAAAAAATATGCACGTCGGTACCTGTAGTTTTCGTCCAATAGAGGAACAAGGACGAAATTTAAAGCCGCATGCCAGTAATGAGCTTGTACACATCGATGCTGGTGCCTATGGCGCGACCAATGGTGATCGGATACTGCGTTTCTTTGTTAACGTAAACCCGCAGAAGAACCGGGTTTGGGCGAGCAAAGGCACGTTCACCGAACTGTTTCAAAAGTACGCCGAAGAAGCCGGTCTTTCCGGCGACCTGTCGCCCACGCTTGAGCGCGGCCCAATGGGCAAATTACGCACGTCAATGCTGAATGGCCTTGCTCACATGGGAGCGCCACTGGCACCCATGCTCGATAGCAGTCCTTACGACAGGTTGATGCGGAAGTTTCACAATTTCATGAAAGATACCCCGTCTTTTCAGCAGTCCACTGAGAATCACCAGGTATTCAACTTCGAACCATTCTCAGCCTGGATGGTGTTTACCGACGGCGTCAGTCACGCGTCACTGTCTGGTCAGCATGCCCTGATATACACGGCGTTAGTGCCGTTGGAATCGTGTCGGCACCCGGAGTTGGCACCCATTAATGTACTGCGCGCCGCCGCCTAGTGCTTCGAATCACCGCGGTGCGAAGAGGTCATGTATTGGCCGCCCTCGCGGTCATTGGGATCGCCGCGGCAGCTGTGTACGTAACCTCGTCTCAGGAGGACCAGCTTCCTGAGGTAAGCACGGAACCGGCCGGCGGTTCGCCATGGGTCTACATGACGACCGGGATCAAAGTTGGTGAGGTTACAAGTACTTCTGCGATTGTCTGGACTCGCCTGACGCGTGATCCCGAAACAGAGCCCATGTCCGAGTTTGGCCGGCTGGTCACCGGTCATGCCGGCGACATACGGGTCACGTACTGGCTGGAAGGTCAGGAATCATCGTCTGTGCAAACACCCTGGGTCGCTGTCGATGCAGACAAGGACTTCACGCGGCAGGTGCCACTGGTCGATCTCGTTCCCGGCGCTGAGTATGCGCTGTTGGTCGAAGGGCGTCCTCCGGAGCATCAGAGCAACATCACTGAGCTGAAAGGAGGCTTCAAAACGGCGCCGAACCAGAATGAGTCGGCGCACATCTTATTCTCGGTGGTTACTTGCCAACTTTATCCGCGGCGCGACGATCCGGTTAACGGATTTCGTGTGTACGACAGCATGGCCAATCTGGATTTGGACTTCTTCGTGCACACTGGTGACAACGTCTACTACGATCAGCCGGAGCCGCACGCAACGAATGTTGCTCTGGCGCGATTCAAGTGGAGTCGAAACTATTCGCTGCCGTTCGTCAGGTCATTCCTGAGAAATTCTTCGAGCTATTTTATGAAGGATGATCACGACACGCTGAAGAACGATAGTTTCCCTGGCCAGGAGTACGGCAACATTAGCTGGGAAAAAGGCCTGGAGTTGTTTCGCGAGCAGGTGCCGATGGGGGAGAAGACGTATCGCACCTTCCGCTGGGGCAATGACCTGCAAATATGGCTGGTCGAAGGACGGGATTTTCGCAGTCCGAACAAAATGCGCGATGGACCGGACAAGACGTTGTGGGGCAAAGAGCAAAAAGACTGGTTATTTGATTCGGTACAGACTTCCGACGCGACATTTCGACTCTTGATCAGTCCGACTCCGATAGTCGGGCCCGATCACTCAAACAAGAAGGACAATCACGCCAATCCAGTCTTCAAAACAGAAGGCGACGAAATCCGCGCTTTTGTTGCCAGCCAGGAGAACATGTTTATCGTTGCGGGCGATCGGCATTGGCAGTACTCGTCGAAGGATCCAGTCACGGGTGCGCTGGAATTTGGAAGCGGCCCGACCAGCGATGCATTGGCGGGCGGCATCGAGGAGGACGAGAGATCACCGATGCACACGTACATGAATATTGTCGGCGGGTTCTTGACCGTTGAAGTCGACAACACAGACGGTGCGGCCGAGATCGTATTCAGACATCATGCAGTTGATGGCAGTATCAATAATGAAGAACGATTCTCTGCTGTAGCCCGAGCTCAGGCCTCCTTGTAAGCATGACGACCCCGACATACAGAGCGGATATTGATGGCTTGCGAGCTGTCGCGGTCCTTGCCGTGCTGTTTTTCCACTCAGGTTTTGGGTTGGTGAGTGGTGGCTACGTGGGTGTCGATGTGTTCTTTGTGATTTCGGGATACCTCATAACGACCATCATTGTTCGCGAAATTTCAGCCGGCCAGTTTTCCATCGCAAATTTCTATGAGCGCAGAATGCGGCGCATATTGCCTGCGGTCGTTGTCACTGTTGCGGGCAGCTTGTTGATTGGCTACTTTCTGTTGGAAAGTCAGGACTTCCAGAATCTTGCACGCAGCTCCATTGCCAACAACCTGTTCCTGTCGAACATCTATTTTTACTGGCAAACCGGTTACTTCGATACCAGTGCCGAGCTCAAACCTCTGCTGCATACGTGGTCCCTGTCGGTCGAAGAACAGTATTACGTCGTTATACCGCTATTACTGATGCTCGTTGGTCGCTTTTTCGGGCAGAGATTCTTAACGTTTATAGTGCCGCTGTTCATTCTGTCGTTCGCAGCCTGTGTGTACGGCATGGAATCGAATCCTTCCGGCGTTTTTTACATGTTGCCTACTCGTGCCTGGGAGTTGTTGATTGGCAGCATTCTGGCGATCGCTGTTCTCCCGCGCCTTGAAAACGAAAACGCCATGCAGGGTCTGGCCTTGGCTGGCCTGCTGCTGGTGATGTACAGCATCTTCATGTTCGATGATCAGACCGCATTTCCAGGAGCTTACGCTGCTATTCCGACTGTCGGGACAGCTATTCTTATTTACACCGGGCGCGCTGGTACGACGCTCGTCAATCGACTGTTGAGTATCAAGTCCGTCGTCTTCGTGGGCCTGATTTCCTATTCTCTGTACTTGTGGCATTGGCCGCTCATCGTTTTCTCCCGCTACCTGAAAGCCGGGGAGTTGGGCGAGATAGAAAGGCTCGGTCTGGTCGTACTGATGTTTGGCGTCTCGATACTCTCCTGGAAGTTTGTTGAGACGCCGTTCAGAAAGAAGAAGTTGTTGCCGACGCGCAAGGGAATATTCGTCGGTTCACTGCTTGCGACCGCGCTCTTGCTGCTTGCCGGACTTTCCGCCGTCGTCTCCGTTGGTGACAAGGAATGGAAACAATGGCGAGCCTGTGAGGACGTTGCAGAAAGAGTAGCGGAAGGCAAAGGACTGTGTGTCATCGGCGATGAATCGGCACAGCCGGACTTCATCGTGTGGGGAGACTCCCACGCCCGATCTTTGATGTCAGCGGCCAACGTAAGCGCTATTCGATCAGGCAAGGCAGGGTACATCGCGAGCATGTCTGCCTGCTCTGCACTGCAGGGAATGGATCGAATCGGCAAGCAAGGGTGTCTCGAGTTCAATGAAACGGTGCTGGATTTTGTTGAGCAGCATCCCGAAGTTGAGGCCATTATCCTGATCGGACGCTGGGCAATTTCGGCAGAAGGGACGCGTTACACCAATGAGGACGGCGACCCCTTCGAGCTCGTCGACACCGTTGCAGGCCCGGAGAAGCAAACTGATCCCGGGAAGATGTTTGAGACGGGTCTTGAGCGAACGATCCGATCACTGACGGAGGCTAACCGGCGCATAGTTATCGTGGGTCCTGTGCCAGAGGTTGGTCACGATGTGCCCTCAATAAACCATATTGCTCAGATCACCAATCGCGATGTCAATGCAATGATCGCTCCGACCGTTGCTGAATTTGAAGCTCGAAACGCGAAGGTAGTGTCAGTGCTGACAGGGCTGCGGGCCAAGTACGGCATAGAGTTGCTCAGCCCGGCCAGCCTGTTATGTGACGACGCTATTTGTCGCGTCGCACTTGACGACGGTACCGCGTTGTACCGGGACGACCACCATCTTTCGACGTTCGGCGCCAAGTACGTGTCGGAAATTTTTGACGACGTACTGGCGAAGTAAGCTCGAGCTAGCCGCCGTTGCGCAACATGTGCGTCAACAGCGCCTCTGAGAGTTCGCCCGTTTCAAGCAGGTCCTTGCTCTTTTGATATTCAATGACAGCCTGATTGAGCTGCGATCCGCTCTGCCCGATGGGTCCAGGTTCATAGCCGAGCCGAATCAGCGACTTCTGCGTCTCAGTGACCAGCACCTGACTAGCGTCGTTGGCCTTTGCCGCAACTGCCTGCTCTTGCCGATAGTGTTCTTGCTCGGCCTGTTGGCGTGCCGCCCACTCGGCCTTTCGCTGTTGCATTTGTGCCTGGCGTTGCTGTTCCTGTTTGCGCCGCTTGTTATGACGGCTCGCGCCCACTACGCCACCGATAACAGCTCCGACAGCGGCACCGTCACGGCCGCCGACAAGGTCGCCAAGAATAGCGCCGCCAAGTGCGTCACCAAAGAAACCGGCGTGCGCCGCCGGTATTGCCAGCATCGAAATCACGACGGCCGACACGACAAACCCGGTTCGAGTACTCATTCTTCGTCACCTTTTCGTTTGCCGTCCGACCATATTTCACTAACTGCCCTGCCGTCGACCGTAACCGTATCAACCTGGCCGTCGGGCCAGCCAGCCTTAAACTTTCCTATCGTTTCTCGTCCATCGGCTTCCGTAAACCTTCCTTCACCCTCCGGCAGGCCATCGACAAAGTCACCGACGTAAACATCACCTTCCGGTGTTTCATAATGACCTTCGCCTGAAAATTCGTTATTGGCGAAGTTCCCCTTGTAGTAGTCGCCGTTCTCGCCAAGCCACTCACCCGCACCTTCCAGGTTGTCATCTCGAAATATGCCGCGATACTGTTCGCCGCCAGACGTGATCAGATGTCCTTCACCGTTCGCCTTGCCTGCCGCGAGTTCGCCCGTGTACTGGTCGCCGGCGGCGTTTGTCACAATGCCGCTGCCAGCATTGGTTGCGGTATTCATCAGCCCTTCAAAGGTAGAGCCATCGGCCAGTCGGGCCCGCATTGGACCGTCAATTTCGTTGTCTTCGAACTCGCCTTCGTAGCGGGCAAAGCCACCTTGCTCCGCTACGGAATAGATGATGCCCATACCGTTCGCCTTGCCGTTGCTCATGGCGCCGTCGTAGCGACCAACCAGAACGCCATCTGCAATCCAGTTCAGGACTCCATCGCCGCTCGCTCGATTACTCTCGTCGCATTCGCCGGACCAGCTAACCAGCACGGTGCTGGTCGGGTCCTCGTCATCGAATACGGCGCAGCCTGTTATTGGGTCCGTATGCCAGGTTTCGGCTATTGCCGCTGAGCCTGCGAGGGCGGTCAGCAGCAGGGCTGCATTCAGAAATTTGCTAGTCATTAAAGTATCTACCTCGATTCGCGGTTATTGACGCTTAGTGGTTGTTACTTGTCGCCCTTTGCGGACTTTAGAGCCTGCATCATATTGTCACGCATGGCAGCGACGACTTCCGAGCCCATCTGCACCCCTTTCATGCCAGTCTCGCGGATGTCGAAAAGTCCGGACATGCTTTGCCGCAGGCGCGCTTCCTGTCGCATATAAAAGGCGAGGCTTTTCTCAAGAAAGGGTCCAACGTATTCCTGCATCGGATGGCCGTAGTGTCGAATCAGCGTCATCAGCATAGCGGATGACAACATCGGCTTTCCCGCCTGCTCGCAGCTCGCCATTATCTGCAACAGGATGGGTCGTGTTATGTCGTCGCCCGACTTGGAGTCGATTATCTCAACGTCGGTTCCGGCATTGATCAGGTCACGAATCTGATCGAGCGAGACATACTCTTTCTGCTCGGTATCGTATAGGCGGCGATTCGCGTGCTTCTTGAATTGTCGGGTAGTTTTCACGTGCTGATTCCAACGCATAAAAAAGGGCCAGTGCTCATATTAGCACTGGCCCTTCCGGATGCTCGCTTGACTATTGCGTTATTTATTTCTTCGCCTTTGCCGCCGGCTTGGATTTTGCTGCAGGTGCGGCTTCTTCAACTACCACGTCTTCTGCCGTCCATGCTGACTTGAATTGCTGCGGAATCTCACGGAAGTTCGCAACAAGTTCACGGCCAAATGTACCTACTGTCAAACCCAATCCGGAGTAGGCATCGCCCGTTCCATTTCGGTAATCATCAAAGCTTGCAGCTTCAACAGGCAGGCGCACCTGGGATATGGCGAATTTGGAGACTCCACCGGCCAGCGCCAGGTTCCTCTGGGTCGCGGTTTCAATGATGTCGGCCACACAGCCAAGGACAGATTTCCCCTTTGCGGTGATGTCGTTTTGAATTTCTTTTGCTTTGCTCATGTTGTTTGCTCCTTCAAGCGCGATCAGATACTTAAAGGGTATTATATACCTGTATCTCGCATATGCAAGATAATATTTTACCTATAACTAGTTGAAAGATAATAATATTAAAATATCGGGAATATAATCACTCGCAAAAGCAATAACTCTATTGAGTAAACGCCATGACCAGCCATTCCGCGATCAGCGCAGGTTTTTCCTGATTCTCAATCTCGATGACCACTCCCATGGTAATCAGGTACTGACCCGGCCGCTTTTCCTCGAATTCATTCAACGTGACCCGGGCGCGAACCTGATCATTTACTTTAACCGGGGACAAAAAGCGTAGTTTGTTGATGCCGTAGTTGACGACGAAGGTTGTGTCGTCAAGATGGATTCCGTTCTTGCCCGCGAGGTCGGTCAGCAACGAGAGTGACAAAAAGCCATGGGCGATCGTAGAACCGAAGGGCGTTTGGGCGGCGGCGGCAGGGTCTACGTGAATAAACTGATGATCGTTAGTTGCATCCGCGAACGTATCAATCCGGGTCTGTTCGATCGCCAGCCAGTCGGACAGGCCGACTTCCTTGCCGACCAATTCAAGTGCTTTGTCTTTGGAAACGCTTAGCGCCATCATTCTGCCCCTTAATTGTCCGTCGTTACTAGCCGTTGATGTACGTGCCGGGGGCCGCATCCAATTCTGGAAACTTCTTATTGCCTAGAGACTTCGGTGCGTTCTTCTCACTGCCCGACCGCTCCTTGTACCAGGCAGCCCAGTGTTCCCACCAACTGCCCTGTCGTTTCTCCGCCTGTTCCTGCCAGACCTCGGGATCCGGGCCGGGCTCGCCCCCCACATAGTAGGACGCTCTCGGGTTGCCGGGAGGATTCACCAGGCTGGCGATATGTCCCGCATGACTGAGTACGAATGTGCAGTCGCCGCCCAGCATTTGTGTGGTTTGATAGCAGCCCTTCCACGGCGTCAGGTGATCATTCGTAGCGCCCGTCACATACGTATCCGCTGTGATGTTTTTTAGATCAAGCGGCGTGCCAAGCACTTCGATACCGCCTTTTTCGACCATCTGATTATGTAAGAAGATATCAAGGAACTCGGAGTGCAATGCGTAAGGCAAGCTTGCTGAATCGTCATTCCAGGCCAGAATATCGAAACTTGGTGGGTCTTCGCCCATCAGGTAATTGTTGACCCAGTAGTTCCAGACCAAGTCGTTGGGACGGAACCAGGTGAAGACAAAGCCCAGGTTCGGACCGGGCGTAACGCCCGCCTTTTTCGCTCGTTTCTTGGTGTAATCGATCAATGGTTGGGACTGCAAAGCGCCAATTTGTGACGGCAAGCTCCAGTCAAGGAGTGTCACCGCATAAGCAATCGCGTTGGCGCGAGTATCATTTTCTGCCGCCATGTAGGAAAGCAGTGCGGTCATTGTAATACCGCCCGCGCAGAACCCGATCGAATTGAATCTCTTGACTCGGGTAATACTGTTCATCGCAGCTATCGCCTCAAGCAGTGCGGTGACATAGCGATCGAGACCCCAGTCGCGGTCCTCCTTGCCCGGATTACGCCAGCTCACCATGAACGTCTGAATTCCTTGCGCGACTGAATACTCGACCAGGCTGCGGCCAGGTGCCATATCCAGAAAGTAGTACTTGTTGATCTGTGGCGGAATGACAATGACTGGAATCGACTGAACCTTTTCTGTCGTAGGCTGATACTGAATTAGTTCGAGGATCTCATTTCGAAACACGACTGCGCCGGGTGTCGCGGCGACGTTCTCACCCTTGACGAAAGGGCTGGCATCCACGATGGAGGGCATACCGCCGTTGTGACGAACATCGGATGCGAAATTACCGAGCCCCTTCGCGAGGCTGCTGCCCTTCGTTTCAATGGCTCTCTTTATGGCAGCCGGGTTTCCGAGCAGTGCGTTGGTTGGGGCGAGGGCACTTGTGGTGATATCAAGCGCGAATTTTACTCGCTCTTGTGTACGCCAATCGGCTTTGTCGCTGATTATTCCGTTCGCACCATTGCAAAAAGCGAGGTAAGACTGGCTAAGGCGCTTGTACACGCCGTTGCTCTGCCACACATCGTCCTTGAATCGCCAGTCCCGTTTATCGGGCTCGATGTCGGAGGAACCGATCGCGATCTTGACCAGCTCCGCGCCGAAATTCAACGATTCCTTGGCAACGGCGAGTGGATCGATTGCTTTGCCCATCGACCACAAGGTCTCAGAAACACTCAGGTCGACCCCGTCTGAGTCGGAATCTCGTTTTGCATCAGTCATCGTTAGCTCTCCTGAACCGAAACGTGCGAAGGTGCAGCTGCAGATGCTACCGAAAATTCGTCAACGTTGATAACTTCACTGACCAAGCGCCTGTACTCTCGTAGCGTTGCGCCTTCTATTTCGTTAATCGCGCCGGCATCCAGCGCTTCACGAATTGAAGAATCGTCTGTCATGGATGCTGTTTTTGAGCCGCGGATCTGCTTGGCTACCTTGAGTTCGATGGTTTCAGCGGCTGCGGACTGACTGAGGGTTACATTCAACAAGCCAACCGGGTCATGTTCTGATTCGGGAGCAAAAACGCCGGCGGTCAGGCGGTCGCGACTTGCGGAAGGCGCAAGCAAGAGCGACGCGATCTTGTGCCCGAGTTCGTCGTCAGGAGCGTTATACGGGCGACCTAGTGGCAGTACGACCAGGCGCAACAGGCGACCGAGCAATTGAGATGGGAAGTTCTCCAGAATCTCTTCAATTCGACATTGAATGGTGAACAGCGAGTCGCGAGCCGCCCATTCGACGAAGGGGAGATCAGCTTCGGGTGACCCGTCGTCCTTGAATCGCTTCAGTACGGCAGACGTCATATACAGGTGGCTCAGCACATCACCGTATCGGGATGACAAGCGCTCCCTGCGTTTGAGGTCACCGCCGAGCATCAGCATGGCAACGTCAGCCAGAAAAGCGAATGCCGAACTCATACGTGAAAGCTGTCGATAGTAGTCGCTCACGTGATCGACTTTTGGTGCGGAGGCGAATCTCGCGCCAGTTAAGCCATGTCCAAATGAACGCACGGCGTTGGCAACAGAAAAGGCGATGTGCTTATAGAACACTGCGTCAAACCGTTTTAGCCCGGCCTGCGCATCGGTTTCCGCCGCAGCCAGCATTTCTTCAAGTACAAACGGATGACAGCGGATAGCGCCCTGGCCGAAGATGATCATGCTTCGCGTAAGAATATTTGCGCCCTCGACCGTGATAGCAACCGGTACGGCACGGTAGGCGTTCTGCAAGTAATTTTTTGGTCCGTCGCATATCGCCCTGCCGCCATGGATGTCCATCGCGTCATTCAATACCTGTCGCATGCCTTCGGTATTGTGATATTTCAAGATGGCAGACAGCACCGACGGCTTCTCGCCCTCGTTCAGGGCGACCGCGGTGAGCAGTCGAGACGAATCCATTCTGTAGGTCAGGCCTGCGATCCGAGCGAGGGCTTCTTCGACGCCCTCGAACTTGCCGATTGACGTCTTGAATTGTTTGCGTATCCGGGAATACGCTCCAGTAGTCATGCTGGTCAGTTTGCCCGCTGCGGCGCCCAGCGCGGGCAGGGAAATTGCGCGGCCAACTGACAGGCAGTTCATCAGCATTTTCCAACCGTGGCCGACCTGTTCCTGGCCGCCGATGATCCAGTCCATCGGTACGAAAACATCTTTGCCACTATTGGGTCCGTTCTGAAAGGCGGAGCCGACCGCATGTCTGGCACCAATGGTGACGCCTTTCGCCGTTACCGGTACCAGAGCACAGGTGATGCCGAGGTTCGCAGCTTCACCCAACAGTCCATCAGGGTCGGTTGCCTTGAATGCCAGACCTAAAACCGTGCATACGGGGCCGAGCGTGATGTAGCGCTTCTGCCAGTTGACACGAAACCCCAGTGTTTCCTTACCGTTGAAGATTTCTCTGCAAGCGACTCCCATATCGGGCATTGCGCCTGCGTCTGATCCGGCGTGTGGGCTGGTCAAAGCAAACGCCGGAATTTCGTCACCTACTGCCAGCTTCGGCAGGTAATGGTCTTTTTGCTCTTGCGTACCGTAGTGCATGAGAAGTTCGCCAGGCCCAAGGGAGTTCGGGACCATGGCCGTAATGGCTGTCGCTACGCTTCGTGTAGCGATCTTCATCACAATTTCTGACTGCGCTCGCGGCGAGAACTCGAGACCGCCGTATGCTTTAGGAATGATGATTCCGAAAAAGCGCTGTTCTTTCAGGTACGTCCAGACATCGTCCGGCAGGTCGTTGAGTGATGTATTGATGTGGTAGTCATTCAACATTCCGCATAGCGTTTCGACAGGTCCGTCCAGGAACGCCTGTTCCTCTGCTGAAAGTTCCGGGGCTGGTGTGCGCATCAAGCGTTCCCAGTCCGGTTTGCCACTAAAGATTTCGGCGTCCCACCAGGTCGTGCCAGCGTCGATTGCCGCTTTTTCAGTTGCGGACATCGGCGGCAGGACAGAGCGAAACCAGCGCAGCGCGTGCTTGCTGAGTAACGGTCGCCTGATGGCCGGTAGTAACAAGACCAGTGCTGCGGCAACCGCGAGCACCCATACGATGTTCCAGAGCATGATCAGTCTCCTGCGATAGCGCCGAACAGTGGCAGGCCGAAACCGGCGGTCATGCCGCCGTCAATTCGAATTTCCTGCCCGGTGATAAATGTTGACGCGTCGCTTGCCAGAAAGTTGTAGATGCCGACGACTTCACTTTGCTTGCCCAGGCGTCCAAAGGCGTTCAAGGTTCCGAGAAACTGCGCTTCCGGGCCGCCATCGTCGTCCGTCATCATTCCGGTACCGGCGATCAGCGCGGGGCAAACCGTATTGGCGCGAATACCACGCGGTGCCAACTCTATAGCGCTGGTTCGAGTGAAATACGCAGCCGCAGCCTTGCTGGCCGCATAGGTTCCAGCACCTGCATTTGTGTTGCCGGACCCGGATACGGAGCCGGTCGTAATAATTGAGCCGGCATCGTGCATATGCTGAGGCGCGTGTTTCAGGTGGTAGAAAACGCCGTTGCAGTTTAGATCCATCATTGCGCGCATTCGCGCACTGTCGAATTCCTCGATGCTGCCTTCGTCATCCGCCATGCCGGCGTTGATAACAAGGATGTCAATTTTGCCGTGTGCAGCAACCGTCTCGCGCAAGCTGTTTTCAACCTGATCTTCATCCGTGGAGTCGCAGCGCACAAAGTTCGCACCGATTTTCGCTGCGGTTTCCGCACCGGAGTCGCGCCGCCCGGTGAGTGTGACTTCTGCACCACTGGCTACGAAGTTCTCTGCGACAGCGAGGCCGATACCGCTGGTACCGCCGGTAATTAAAATGTTCTTTCCCTGTAGCGAATGCACGTCTTGTTACTCCATTGCCAGATTTTGCTGTTGTTATAGTTGGGTGTGCAGATAAACTTTTCCGCACCGCTTGCTTTCTTGCACATCGAAAGCGTCGCCCGCTTTCGACATGGGGAACTCGTGCGTGACCATAACGTCGATCCTTCGTTGCACGTCTTTGTTGAGTAGAGCTCGCATCAAACCTTCCCGGTCTCTTGCACGAACGTCATGCTGGCCCTGCAGATTGTGCGCCGGGTCGATGACATGGTGCAGCGGGCTGAGCGGCAGCTTGGCGCCCGGGGTATGGCCACTAAAATTGACGTTGCCGTACAAGCGTGTTGCTGCCATGAGCTTGTGCTGGTAGTACTCGACGCCAGATCCATCGACGCAATGGTCAACTCCCTGTCCGTCATACGTGAGTGACTTCACCTGCTCCAGCCAGTCGTCATCGGCCGGATTTACGAAGTGCTGCACTCCCATCTTCTCCAGCAAGCCCTGGCGGTATTCATTGCGCATCAAAGCGATCACCGTCGCGTTCCGATAGAGGGCGCTTATGATGTGTCCCATGCCAATGAAGCCAACGCCACCAACCAATACGGTGTCGCCGGCTTTGACATTCATGATTTCCTGATTGGAAAAGCCGACGCCAAACGAACAGTTGGTCGCTGCGGCGTAACGAAAGTCGACGTCATCAGGGATTCGATACAGGTTGGCGAGCGGCGCCAATCGATATTTCGCCATCGCAAAGCCACCTGACTCGCTTTCATTCTTTTCTTCAATACCATGCAGCGCGTTGCCGCCGTGCTCGGGAATATTCGCTACGCAATAAGTCGGTGAGTAGCCGTTGCGGCAGCTATGACACTGTCCGCAGTGATCACCCTGAAAGACTGCTACCCGGTCGCCTTTCTTAAACGACGAACCTGGGTGAATATCGTCAATGACGCCGACACCTTCATGTCCGAGATGGTGCGGGTCATCGGTAAACTCGAAATCATGCTCGGTCCAGATCCTCGAACCTTCAAGGCACACGGGTGCGATTTCGGTTCGAATGACTGCGTAGCCCGCCTTGAAGTTCGGGTAGGGGCGTTCGACGAGTTCGAATTTCCGTGGCTCTGGAATCGTAAGTACTACATTGCTCTTGGTCACGAAGTCCCTCATAGCGTGAGCGTCTGCTGGCGCATTCGCTGCCTGACGATTGGAATTATTGATGGCGTAAATTCTAGAAACTCAGGCGGCAAAATGTAATAACATTTCTGACCCTAATGAATACACTTATGACCAAGGATTGCTGTGATGTATCGATTGTTCAGGGAGGGAATTATTTTAAAAACAATGGGTTGCAAAGCCGCGTTGAAGGTTGGCCGACAAAGCCACTCCATGTGGCCGTAAAAGCCACTAGATTTTAGTCGTACTGCGCTATTCTAGAGGTCAACTCAATATCTGATCTCCGGAGCCTTCCAATGAAGTCAGCATCAGAACTCGACTACTCGCTGCACCATCTTTGTATTTACGATGACAAGCCGCGCGATAATATGTGGCCATACCTGCGTTGGCACCACGGTATTACCAATTATTTTTCGGGTTCGGTGTTTCACGTAACCGGTGAAGGACATTCGGATTACACGTTCCTGGGGTGTGGTGGCAAGGCCTATCAGGTGCAGATCGAGGCACCGCCGTTCCAGTTCGAATATGAGCGCAACTGGTGGCGCGATCATGGTCGTGGCTATAACCATGTCTGCTGGTTAACCAGCGACGCCAGAGCGTCGATGGAGCAACTGCTGGCCAACGGCGCGACAGAAGTTATGCCGTTCGAGAAATTTCCAACCTACGACGGCTTCGTTGTGCACGACCCGGAAGGTCGCTGGATTGAGATCATGGAGTACACCGACCCAACATTCCGTGTGCAGGAGTTCACCAATGCACCATCCGGCGAGTGCGGCCTGCAAATGGTCGGCAACTCCGAAATCTGTGCAGACGTCGACGCAATGAGCGCCTGGTACCAGGAGATTATGGGCATGCACGTGCTGGAAGAGTTTAGTTCCAACGGCTACAAAGAAGTAGTACTGACGGACAAGGACTATGATGCAGACTCACGGCGATCATTATTTGTGCTGCACAGCGCGCGCCATGACTTTGAAAAACAGCATCTGGCTGATCACGGCCCGTATATCAGCTCGATTATCTACCAGGCAAAGAACATCGAGCGAGCCTACGAAGACGCGATCTGGGCCGGCATGAAAGAGGTTCAGAAACCGGCAAAGGATTCGTGCTCGGGTATCGTGACCGCTTTCTTGCGAGAGCCTTGCGGAGGGAACATCCTGACGCTGACAGAGCCTTACGCACCATAAGGATGCTCAAGTGATTCTAGGATTCGCACACCCATGTCTCGTTGTCTCCGATGTTGACGCTGCGCGTGCATTTTACGAGAAGATGTTCGGCTTCCGACTGCTCAGTGACGAAGGCTGGTCCAATGCGCCAGGTGTTGATATTGCGATAGGGTCTAAGAATTCTGCATGCCGCGGTTACATGCTCGAGGGGCACAACTGCCACCTCGAGATGTTCGAGTTCACCGCACCACAACAGACAGGCCCGGACCCTTCATCACTGGGCCCACACGAGCAGGGCATACGGCACCTGGCATTCTATGTTGACGATTGTCGGGCGGAGTACAAAAGACTGTTATCGCTCGGCGGAAACATGCTCGGCGAACCGGTCGATATCGGCGGTGGTATCTACACCGCGTACTGTCGAGATCCCTTTGGCAACATCGTCGAGTTGTGTGAGATACCCACTGAGGCTGAAGATCCGCGCAACCTGCCAGGCATCAAACAACTCGGAAACTACTCGGCATAGCGCCCGCAATCAGGAGTTCAGCATGTTTTCCCTTAAGAACAAGAACGCATTCGTAACAGGCGGTTCTTCCGGAATCGGCAAGGCTGTCGTCGAGGCGTTTATTGCACACGGCGCGTCAGTCGTCATTGCCGACATAGCTGACGCTGCAGACATCGCTGCGCAGATGGGCGCAAAGTATGTTCGGGCAAACGTCGCCGACGAACAGAGTGTTGAGCAATCCCTCGTTGAAGCAACAAAATTACTGGATGGCAATTTGGACATTGTTGTTCTGAACGCGGGAGTCGGTGATGTCGGGCCGACATTCGAACAAACCGACCAGGCTTTGCTTGAGAAGGTGACCAAGATCAATCACTGGGGTGTGCTGTACGGCTTGAAGCATGCGCCGGCGTACATGAACGACAATGGCTCTATCATCGCAACTTCATCCATGGCTGCATTCATCAACCTGCCTGGTTCCGGTGTTTATTCGGCGGGCAAGCGGGCGGTAACAAGCATGACTGAAATGGCGGCACTCGAATTGGGAACACGCGGTATCCGGGTGAACTCTGTGTGCCCGGGCTACACGGCAACAGCGCTCGGTAGTGGTGAAGAAGGCCAAAAATTATGCGAGGCATTCACGGCGTTGGGCCGGGTTGCTGAAGTTGGCGACATGTCGGGTGTGTATGTGTTCCTCGCGGCGAAAGCCAGCGCTTACATGACCGGCCAAGCGTTGAAGGTTGATGGTGGCTGGCATTGCGGTCCAACGAGCAAGTTGCTCGAAATCGTCACCGGAGATACGGCTGCGCCGGGCTAGCGCGACGTTGTGACAAAGATGAACGATGTCAATTCATGGCCGGCACGTATTGCGGCAATAACCCTGAATGTCGTTGGCATTACTTACTACAACATTATGCCGCTGCTTCTCGGCGGTGCTGCAGATAACTACGGTGTAAACGAGAGTCAGCTTGGCTTCGCTGCGGCAGCATTCACCGGCGGCCTGGCCGCGATCAACGTCGTTGGATTTTTATGGTTGCGCCGATTTAACTGGAAGACGCTGATGCTCGGCGGCAATTTGCTCGCTGCCGTGGCACTGATTGTTCCGGTCATTAGTTTTACGTACCACACCTGGTTGCTCTGCAATTTGCTGGCCGGGCTTGCAACTGGGCTGGGCTTCGGCGTGAGTATCGCTTGTCTGGGTGATACTCGCGACCCCGTCAGAAACTTCGCGCTTGCGTACGCGGGCCAAACATTCCTTTCTGCACTACTGATATTCAATCTTCCCAGAATTGATATTGGCCTGAATATTTTCGAACTGGGCCAGTGGATAGTCGCCGCGTTGCTGCTGGCAGCGATGTTGCTGGTGTACATTCTGCCGGCGGCGGGCGCGAAGACCGGCGAGTTGCCATCGGTAACAGGCGATGTTCGAACCCGCTTGCCACAGACAGCATTAATCCTGACGATGTTGATGTTGTTCCTCAATGTAGCAGCGGAGGGTGCGGTCTGGGCATTCCTCGAACGCATTGCGGTTGCAAGCCAGCTCGATACCCGCTTCGCAGCAACAGTTATTGCGATTTCATTTTTTACGGCTGGCGCAGGTTCTATTGCCGCTGTGATCATTGGAACTCGCTTTGGAACCGGCAAGCCTTTCGTTGTCGCTGTGGTGCTGTCAATCACCTCGGTGATTGTTCTCTGGTCAGGCAACAGCGCATACGCCTACATTGCGGGTGTGCTTCTGTTCGCTGCGGCATGGAACCTTGGGTCGCCCTATCGTATGGCGCTGGCAGCGCAAGCCGACGTTACCGGCAGATACGCTACCTTTATTCCCGCTATGCAGGCTTTGGGCGCAGCAGTCGGACCTGCCGTTGGCGGCATGCTGATTATTGGTGGTTCGTTTACCTACGTCTATCTGATGAGTACCGTCGCCTGGCTGGCAACAGTGGTGCTGTTTTTCACAGCACGTCGCATGCTCCGTGATTGATGCTCGTGTTTATTGCTTGCGCGTACAGCCGGGCAAACTGCAGAGCATCTCGAAGACGAGATTAGCGCCGAGTAGCGCTGTGTTGCCTGTCGTGTCGTACGGTGGCGATACTTCGACCAGATCGCAGCCAATCAAATTCAAGCCCCAGCAGCCACGAATAATCTCCACGCCCTGAGATGCGGCCAGTCCGCCCGGCTCAGGCGTGCCTGTACCGGGCGCAACGCTGGGATCAAGGCCATCGATATCGAAGCTCAGGTAGGCCGGAACATCCGGACCGATCATTTCTCTAACTTCGGCCATTAGCGGTGCCAATGATTTGTACCAGCACTCTTCAGCTGGCACGACTCGCACCCCCTGATTCCGCGACCAGTCGAAATCATCTGCAGAATAGCCAGTTGTGCGCAAGCCAATTTGCACCATTTTGTGTGGGTCTATCAGTCCTTCCTCAATAGCGCGGCGAAAGATCGTGCCGTGCGCGATTTTCTCTCCGAACTGGTGGTCATTGATATCGGCGTGCGCATCGACATGCACCATGGCGACCGGACCATGTACTTTGTTAATGGCTCTAAGGATGGGTAGCGTGATGGTGTGATCGCCACCGATCGTGGCCGGCTTGGCGCCATGCGTGAGTATGTCGTCGTAGAAGTTTTCGATGATGTCGATTGATTTGAGCAGGTCAAAACTATTGAGCGGAACGTCCCCGACATCTGCTATTTGAAACGAATCAAACGGTGCCGCACCGGTCGCCATACAAAAGGGCCGAACCATTGCGGACTCATTGCGAATCTGTCGCGGGCCAAATCGGGTGCCGGTTCGATTGCTGGTGCCAATATCCAGACCGACGCCCGCAATCGCAACATCCAGACCCTTTGCGGTCGTTTGCTGTGGCAGGCGAAACATCGAGCCTGGCCCGGCATAGCGCGGCATTTCGTTGCCGCCAATTGGTTGGTTAAATTCGTTGCTCATAGCTTTAGTCTACCTTTGTCATTGCTGGCCGGTTGCACGGAATTGTTGTGGCGTATTTCCCGTGTACTCCGAAAAAACGCGGTATAAATTCGCAGGATCTGAGTAGCCAACAAGCGACGCAATTTCGTTTGCCGGCAAATCGGTTTCCTGCAGATAGCGCTTCGCCATGGCGACGCGAAAGTTTTTGACGACATCCTGATAGGTCGTTTCATCTTCTCTGAGTCTGCGTCGCAAGGTGCGGACCCCCAGGTGCAGCTTGCTGGCCATCAGTTCCATCGACGGAATATTGCCCGGAGAGTTAGCCAGGATGCGATGTATTTCCGCGCTTAGCCCACTATGTTCATCCAGTACTTCCAGCAGACGGGTGCATTGAGCGGAGCACAGTGCGGCGATGCTGTCGTCAGCGTACTCGAGCGGTTTGTCGAGCCATTTTGCGGGGAAAATTGCCGTCGTCTCGGAATTATCGAAGCTGATTGTGCATCCAAGATGATCCGCGTAATAACGGCGTTGACCTGCGCTCGAATAGCCGAGCCGCACATGCTCAAAAAAGGGCCCGGTCTTGCCAATGACATAGCTCCATTGATTCCAGCCGACCAGCCACTCCTGAATCAGGTATTTGAGCGCTTGGGGCGACGGTTTCCAGCGACCGCGGCGTGGCACCGCTGTCAGCGTTGCGATGCTCTTGTTGCCGCCAAGTTCAACGGTTAACAAAGGCCCCTGCAGCAGCTGAAAGCGAACGTACCGCTGCAGGCTCTCACGCAAGGTCGGACTGCTCAGAATCGCGTATCCCAAAACGCCATGTTCGAGCATGCTCGTGTGTTCGCCGACCCGGAAACCGAGGTCGGGAATTGAGTAGTTCTCGGTCGCGTACTCAATGGCATCCAGGTAGGACGAAAGCGAGATTGTGCGGTCGCGATCCAGCAGGTCGGCGGCACTTGCACCAATATGGCGCATCAGATCATCTGCCTGTACACCGTGCGCTCGCAGAACTTCAACGAGCTTGATGAGATAGATTGCGTGAGTCGAGTCATACAGCACTGGAAGATTGTCCTCAAAAGCCGCCAATTACGCCACGAGTTGACACTTGCGCGCTGCTACAATGCACTTCTGACCGTTCGACATCAAATATAGGACATGTTGGAGACATAAATGCTCGATGCCGGAATGAGTCTCGAGTCCCGCCAGGCCGAGAAGAGTAAGATCGCGGCCAATTGGGTCGCGCGCATGCGTCAGTGCATGACCCACGGCGATGAGCCACAAATTCTGGTCGACGCCTTGCGCGAAGCACGCATCACTCCATCGCACCTTGATGGGCGCTTGAATCTTGAGCAGGCCCAGTTGGACAAGGTGATCGCCTCCTCCATTCGCCTTGTTCCGGACATCAGTCTGCGCATGTTTGCGCGTGCCGAACTCACGGACCTTGGGGTAATGGGCTATGCAGCGATTAACAGCGACAATCTCGGCAAAGCGCTCACTTTTCTGTATCGCTATCACGAGCTCACGTCTGACCGCTATATTGACACTCTGACCATCGACAATGGTGTCGTGATCGTGGCGCCGGTCCCGCTCATGTCACACATGCAGGAATTCAGGAGTATTGCCGAAGACAGCTTTGCCGGTAACTGGCGTGTACTACAGCTTTTGCTCGGCGATGCCGTGGACTACAGCGAAGCCAGTGTTCACTTCGCTTTTCCTGCGCCAGCCTACGAGTCGACCTACGCGGAAGTCTTCGAGTGCCGTATTGAATTTGATGCACAAAGAACCGAGCTGCACTTTCCTGCCAAGTGGCTGGAGCATCCGATTGCATCCGCGAACCGAACTATGTCCGACGTCTGTACAGCGATGTGTGAGCGCCTTCTGGGTGCCGGAGACTCGTCTCGTGAAACTTCACAAATCGTGCGTCGATTGTTGTTGAGCCGCCCCGGCAGGCGCATGTACCGGTTGGAAGAAGCGGCGGCAGAACTCAGGCTTTCGACGTCGCAATTGCGTAAACGCCTGTATCGTGCCGGCACCAGCTACAAACAGCTGGTGCTGGAAATTCGCATGGCCCTGGCCAAGCATTATCTTGAAGACACGGATCTCGCTGTGCAGGAAATCGCGTACTTGCTGGACTATTCGCAACCAGCCCCATTCAGCAGAGCGTTCAAGACTTACTACGGCGTATCGCCAGACCATACTCGCACTCACCTGCAGTAACCGTTCACTCGAACTCGATACCGCGAAGTATGACGGTCGATCAGAAAGGTAAAACAAAGGGTCAGAAACATCATTAACTATTGAGCCAAGACTATCCAAGATAGGCCCACATATTGCGGAAACTTCCCGAGGGATAGTCAAATGAAACTGTTTAGAGTTGTACCAGCACTGATCGCGACCGCTTTTGCGAGTAACGCCATTGGTCAGGAGCTGGCGATTGAAGAAATCACGGTCACTGCGACCAAGCGTCCGGAAAACATGCAGGATATTCCGATCGCGATCTCAGCATTCTCTGGCGATTATATCGATGAAGCCGGTGTTAAAGACATACGCGATATCGCCGGGCAGACACCAGGCCTGTCAATCAAATCGAGAGGCGATACCGAAGCATCTGTATTTATTCGCGGCATCGGTTCGCAGGCTCCTGGTATTGGTGCTGACCCCGCAGTTGGTATTTTTATCGACGGTCTGTATGCCGCTCGAGGCACGAATGCCACCGCGGCGTTTTTTGACGTTGAGCGAATTGAGGTCGTCAAGGGCCCGCAAGGCACGTTGTTCGGACGCAACGCTTCTGCCGGCGCAATCTCGATCATTACGCGCAAGCCGGAGATCGGCGAGAATTATGGATCCGCGCTGGTTGGATACGGTGATGAAGGCCAGAAGAAACTAGAGCTGATCTATAACGCAGCTACATCCGAGAATACGGCGATACGAGTCGGCGTTAAGCATGACGAGCGTGATGGCCTGTATTACAACGGCGCAACTGACACCGAGCTGAACGGGCGCGATAACACCAATGCGCGGCTGAGCTTTCACTACGATGCTGACGGCATATACACAACGACAGCTTCTGCGGAATACGTGACGTCAGAGAACACAGCAGGTTTCGTCCTTCCGGAAGAGGCGTTCGATGACGAAGTGTTTCAGGATGCTCCGCCCGATCAACAAACGCTGGACTCTTTGCGCTTGAACTGGACCAACAACTGGGATTTGAGCGACAGCGTATCGCTGACATCAATCACCGGCTATTACGACCATGACGTTAACGTAACGCCGGTTGACGCGGACAAAATAGACTTCTTTGTTGCCTCATTCGAAGAGCCTCAGGAAGCGACATATTTCAGTCAGGAGCTCCGTCTGAACGGTGCCACCGATGCGCTCGACTGGTTTGTCGGTGCCAGTTACGTCAACGAAGAGCTGAGTTTCAACAACAACCTGGCCTACGACGAGTTTGTTGTTGCTGACGTCTTCGGCCTGAACGAAGCGGATGCCGGCAACGGCGACGCCTGCGACGGCGAGATTGATTTCGGGGACGGTATGCCTATCACGGTTCCGGTTTGTCTGGGCAACGCTGTTGAGCAGCCATCGGGTGATGGCGAGACCACCAGCTGGGCAGTTTACGGCGATGCAACCTGGCACATCAATGATCGTTGGGACCTGAACGCCGGTGTTCGATACACCGAAGATGACAAGTCGCTCGACTACAACATGCCTTCAACTGGCGGGGTTCTGAGCGGACTGGATGGACAGATATTCGGTTCAATTACTGACGGTACGGTCAGCGAAAGTGGCAAGTTCACCTCAACCGACCCGAGACTGGCTTTGAATTTCCACATTAGCGACAGTGTCATGCTGTATGCAAGTGGTGCCAAAGGATATAAGTCCGGTGGTTTCAACCGTACAGTCGATCCGATTACCGGTGAGATTCTTCCTTTTGAACAGGAAGACAGCACAGCCTACGAATTGGGCGTCAAGTCCATGTTCTGGGGTGGTCGCGCACAGTTAAACGCAGCTGTCTTTCAGAACGACTATCAGGACTTCCAACTGGAGCGTCTGATCAACGGCCTGCCACAGGTTGAGAACGTGGGCGACGTTGATGTGACCGGACTGGATCTGGATTTCCGCTTTCTGTTTACCGAAGCATTCGAAGTTTGGGGTTCATTCGCTTACCTCGACTCTGAGGTCGTCAACGCGATCTCCGATGAGTATGAAGGCAAGCGCGCAGTACAGGCTCCCGAAACTTCGGGCTCGCTGGCCGGTAAGTACACGATTCCCGCCGGATCGGGCGACGTCGATCTGATGGCAGTCTGGAACTATACCGATGCCTACTTCTTCGACCTGCCAAATACCTACGAGCAACCGTCGTACTCAACGCTTGATGCACGTATCGCCTGGTCAAATGAGCGCTGGTTATTCGCCCTGGTCGGCGAGAACCTTGGTGACGAAGAATATCTCACGGACACATTCGATTTCCTTGGCGACACAGTGATTCGTGGCCCAGGTCGATTGGTACGACTGGAGGCGAAGATCAACTTCTAAGTCCGGTCGGCGAGACAGCTCTGCCGATTGTTTGAACAAAGTTTGACGAAAAAGGTACCCACAATCCGGTCGGGGTCGTTGCAACCCCCTTATGCGCGGCCCCGACCCGGTACTCACCAAAATCAATAACGTTGAGCGGACAAGATGAATCAGCCACAGCAAAAAAATCCGATGGATGCTGGCACGGTGATAGCCGCGGCATTGATAGTCTCGGCCATCGGTGCGCTCTTCTATAATGTTCTTCCTCTGTATCTCGGTGTTGCGCAGGACTATCGCGGGCTGGATAACAAACAGATTGGGTTCCTCAGCTCAGCTTTCTTTCTGGGCTACAACATCATTACGATTTCAGCCTTCTTCTGGGTTCGCAAAGTCGCCTGGACAACGCTGGTCGCCGTCGCGACGCCGATAGCGGCAATTAGCCTGTACGTGGGCACCTTGCTCTCGGGCTATTTACCTTTACTGGTAATGACGATTATTGCTGGCGGCGCTTTTGCAGCGTTGTATGGCATCGGCACTGTGATTCTTGGCGACACCAGCAATCCTGGCCGCTGGTACGGCGTGAAAATTGCGGCCGAAGCATTTGCCGGCGCGATATTGCTCCTTGTACTGCCGGGGACCACGATTGCTAAATGGGGTTTCGAGGGTGCGGCTATTGGCATTGTTATCTTCATGCTGTTCCTTAGTCCGTTCCTGTTCTGGATTCCGCGACAAGGTAGCAAGGGGCATATCGGTGACGAGACGAACTCTTCCGCTTTAGTCGCGCACAGCTCATTCATCTGGGGCACGCTATTAGCCACGCTGCTGTTGTTCACCGGCGCGTCTGCCATGTGGGCCTTTGTTGAACGTATCGGTGCCCAGGGTGGTTACGATGCGGAAGTGGTCGGCGTGCTGCTTTCAGTAACTCTGATAAGCGCGCTGTTTGGCTCCATTCTGGCGGCAGTCCTCGGCGGGCGCTTCGGCAACACACGGCCCTTTCTGGCAGGTGCGGTCGTATTCCTTGCAGGTCTGTTCTTCCTCGGTCAACCCGATGTGTTCGTCCAGTATGCAGCTGGTGCATGTCTCCTGACATTCGCCATCGGTTTCATGCTGCCAATTGCAGTGACCGAGATCGCAGAGCTCGATTTCGATGGCCGCTACGTTGTTCTCAGCGTGCCCGCGATTGGCATCGGCGCGATGGTCGGGCCGGGTATAGCAGGCGTGCTGACGCAAACCGGAAACTTCTTGCCGCTGCTGATTTTCGGCGCCGGCGCTCTGATCCTATCAACGATATTGCTGGCTTTTGCTGGCGCAAAAGCGCGGTCCGACGCAGGTGCGTCAGTCGGCGCGGAGAAATAAGATGGCAGCTACAAAGCAGGCAAATCTCGCACATTCCAACGCAGGTCTGGTTGCAGACCAACCACTGTGTTTCCTCAACGGTGATGGTGAACTGATTTCGGACCAGCACCAGATCAGCGATGAAAAGCTGGTCGCACTGTTTCGCGACATGTTGCGTACAAGGGCGTTCGACGAAGCCGCCATGCGGCTGCAACGCATCGGCCGCATTCCCGCTTACTACCCTTGTGCGGGCCAGGAAACTCACGTCGCGGTTCCATCAGCGCTGAACGCCGAAGACTGGATATTTACGGCCTACCGCGAGCAGGGCGTGCGACTCTCCCGCGGCGTGCCGGTACTCAACGAACTGGCATTGTGGCGCGGCATGCCGCACGCATTCTGGGATCCCAATGAATTCAATATCACGCCCCTAAACGCCACGATCGCAACGCACTTGCCGCATGCAACAGGCTACGGCTATGGCACGCGACTGATGGGCCGTGACAATATTGCCCTGGCAATGTTCGGCGATGGGGCGACCTCCGAGGTCGATTTTCACGCAGCGCTGAATTTTGCCGGCGTCTGGAATACGCCGACTGTTTTCTTTTGTCAGAACAACCGTTACGCGCAATCGACACCGATCGAACAACAGACGGCGTCTGCAACACTCGCGCAAAAAGCTCACGCCTATGGCTTTGAAGGTGTGCGAGTTGACGGCATGGACGTGATTGCCGTGCACACGGCACTTGATACAGCCATCGAAAAAGCACGCACAGGTGGCGGTCCCACGCTGATCGAGTCGCTGTGTTATCGGTATACACCACACTCGACCTACGACGGTGTGCCGGTATATCGAACGCGCGAAGAAGAGGCCGAATGGAAGGCGAAAGACCCACTGGTGCGAATTCGGATCTATCTTACTGGCCGTGGTCTGGTCGACGAGGCGTTCGAGACACAGATTAATGACGATCTCCGGCAGGAGATTGAGGCGGCGATCGATGAACTTGAAGCCATGGTGCTGCCGTCACGCGAAGAAGCCTTCAAGTCTGTCTACAAAAAGATGCCACCCCGTCTGGTTGAGCAATTGCGCGAAGAGCAAATTGCTGCAGGTGAAGACGTCACAGATATCTCCGACCTGGATATTCTGCAGCCCGAGGAGGAGATCGAGCCTACGGGTGAGCGCAAGGCGCTGACGATGGTGGAGGCACTCAATATTGCACTCGACCACGGCATGACCGAGCGTCCGAACACGTTGATCATGGGCGAAGACGTCGGCCGCGAAGGCGGTGTCTTCCGGGTGACCGCTGACATGTATGAGAAGTATGGCGCGGATCGCATGCTCGACACGCCTCTTTGCGAGTTAGGCATCATCGGCACGGCCATTGGCATGGCTATGGCCGGCATGCGTCCCGTCTGCGAAATTGAATTTGCCGGGTTCACGTTCACAGCATTTGACCAGATGATCTTTCATGTCATCCGCTATCCGTGGCGCACAGGCGGCGCGTTTCGTTTCCCGATGGTCATACGTATGCCAGGTGGCGGTGGTCATGAAGGTTATGAGGGCCATTCTGATTCTACGGAGGCGTTGTTCGTGCACGCACCGGGCGGACTTCAGGTGGTCTATCCATCCAACGCGACCGACGCAAAAGGCCTGATGGCCGCGGCCATGGAAAGTGAAGATCCAGTGATCTTTTTCGAGCCAGTCGTCAAATATTTTGAGCGGCAGGACGACGTTCCCGTCGAGCACTTCACAATTCCAATTGGCAAAGCACGCATTGCCCGTGTGGGCAGTGACGCAACCATAGTGACGTACGGCAACGCGGTCGGCATTTCAGAAAAAGCCGCCGAGCAATTGGTGGCCGATGGCGTGTCCGTGGAAGTCATTGACCTGCGCACACTGCGACCCTGGGATGAAGATGCAGTTCTCAAGAGCGTGCAGAAAACCGGGCGTTTGGTCGTGGTGCACGAGGCCGCCAAGAGCGGTGGTTTTGGTGCAGAGATTGTTGCGACGGTTGTTGAGAAAGCCGGTGATTATCTCGAGACCCCGCCGGTCCGGGTTGCTCATTCAGACATGCCATGGGCAGTTGCAAAACTCGAGCCGCATTCAATGATTGCGCCGGAACGCGTTGCGAACGCGGTTCGCACGGTAATGGAGGACTAGTCATGCCCAGAGAATTTCGTTTACCTGATCTTGGTTCCGGCCTTCAGGAAGGTCAGATCGTCAGCTGGTTGGTTGAGGTCGGGCAGGAAGTCACGACTGCCGATAATTTGTGTGAAG
>RCNF010000032.1_pt1 | contig 53779 bp, 52 predicted proteins | sample 2041311 | NCBI WGS metagenome assembly RCNF01 (sample SAMN09708228, study PRJNA481090) | Marine sediment metagenome, whole genome shotgun sequencing project. | biome: marine sediment; feature: ocean; material: sediment; isolation source: Sewage treatment plant 2 marine sediment (STP2) ...
TTTGACATCACCAATATCGATATATTAACCTTTGCGAAACGCGTCATCAAACAGAAAAAACGCCCCCGAAAACACATCCCGAACAAGCGCCTGTGATCCAAAACCAATCGCGAGGCCAACGACACCGGCACCGGCAAACAGCGGGCTAACGTTGACCCCTAGTTCCAGCAGAATGATCAAGGCGACGGTGATAACGACGATAGCCAGAATACCGTTGCGAAACAGCGGCAGAAGGGTCGCGAGCCGGCTTGCGCTTGACACGCTACCTTCGTCGCCCAGTTCGCCCGCTGGTTCGTCGCCCACTTCTTCCTCAATCTTGCTGTCGATCCAGATCCGGAAGAACTGATAGACAATATAGCCAAGAAAGATGACAACGATAATGTCCGTCAGGGTGTCCAGCTTTGACTCTTCCATCATGGCGCTTTCGACACCCCAGATCGAAATGAATGCCCAGCCACCTGCGACGAGCGCAAGAATACCGGACACCCGGCGTGCAAGGTCCTCAAAGCTATTGATGTCTTGAGTCTTGGTCGTTTCAGCAGACTCCAACAGAGCCTCTTCGCCGTCTGCAATCCCGCCTTCGGGGGCAGTTTTCAGATCATCATTCAGTTCCCTGACCGCACGGGCGCGTTGGAAAAAGCGTTCGATAAGAAAATTGATCACTCCGAAGACAACGATGATTGATGTCAGGATGGCATAAACGCCAGTTATCAACGGAACAGACGCCGGCAGTTCCAGAACGAGTTCATACGTCAGTTCGAACCACGCCAGAGTGAAATAGGCGATCGCAACAGGCGCCCAAGCTTTGGTGAAAATCCGGGTTGCCGTTGTGACCTCGCCGATGCCTTTGCCATTCAACATCGCATTGCTGATGGCGCGGCGATTGATCAGAACCAACAGAACATTCAGAACCACGATGAACAGCGAAAGCACCGACGACATTGCCGCAAACACATCATAGTTCAGTCCGAGTTCAGATATCCAAATCGTGAAATTCAACGACCAAATATCTAAGACGGCCACGATCCAAAGCCAAGTGTGCAGTTTTTTGGCATCTGGGTCAGAGAAATTCGGGATGCGATACTGGCTAAGATAGGGTGACAGGACCATACGCCATACGCCCGCGACCAGACGCGACCCAAAATACGCAGTGTAAATCACTGTGATGGTAAACTGCATCGCTGTGTCATGCACCGGGCCAAAAATGATTGAGCCCACTATATAAGCGACAGCCATCGACACCAGCGCGCCACCAACCCCCATGAAAAACCGGAATACGAGAAAGGGAAGTTTTTCGGAATACCCGACGGGGCTCTCTAATATTCGCGACACAACGAAACGCTTTGCAAGCCGCTTTCCAAAGACTTCCCTTTCAACCAGCATACCCAAAGCAAAAAGCGCCAGACTGTAAAGCAATGCCTCAACAAACGACATGATCCTGCCATCAGGGCTGCTAAAGCGCAGGATGTAGGCCACTTCGTTAAAGGCAACAGGGAGGGCCTCCAGCTTGCCCAGCAAGATGGTTCGAAACGCGTCTCCCTCAGATTGGAGTTTCATCAGCAAAGCGCTGTCATTTTCGACCAATTCAGCGCCGGTATTTTCATCAGCTTTTTCGGATTGGGCCAACAAATTGCCATTTGAATCCACGACGACTACACTGACACCGTTTTCAACGGCCTGCTGAAGGGTCTCGGCAAAGCCCTCCGCGTCGCTGGCTTCGGTCGTCTCCTCTGCCGAGCCGCCAAGTGCACCCAGCAGACCGGCTTGCGAGAACCCCGGCCCCGCAAACATCAGCGTTAAGGCGAGTGCCACAATATATCGAAGCAATATCAACGGCATAATAGAGCCTTTCCCAGTCCGTCAGCGCAGACGCTATGCGAATGAATGACGGCGCGCAATGCACGCGCGCCAGAGGTAAACCAAGCTTGATAACAACTCCTGTCAAATCCGCGCGAGCGGCTTTGCTTTCGTGCCGCGATTGACTAGATAGGCGACGACGCCCAGAGGGCATTGTCGCGCAACTTGCGCCGAGACGAACAAAGGACGCGAGATGGCTGCACAAGCTTGTTCGGAGAAAATTGCGGTACTAGGACTGGGATATGTCGGTCTGCCGTTAGCGTTGGCCCTGTCACGTGCTGGATTTGAAACAATTGGGTTTGACACAAATGCCCTGCTTGTCTCTGCCCTGCACAACGGTGAAGATCCAAATGGGGAAGTGTCTGCGACATCGCTTGAGGCCAGCGGCACAAGATTTTCGTCAAACCCGGCTGACTTGGCAGGTTGCACGGCTTTCATCCTTGCCGTGCCAACCCCGATCACCGACGCCAAGAAACCTGATCTTGGCCCGCTGCTTGGCGCGTGCTCCTGCATCGCCCCACATCTGGTGCCCGGCGCCTTGATCATTGTCGAAAGCACAGTTTATCCCGGCGTAACTGAAGAGGTCTGCGGACCCGCCCTGGCGCAGGCCAGCGGGCTGAAGCAATATGATGAGATCAAGCTGGCCTATTCACCCGAACGGGTGAACCCGGGCGATGCCGAGCATTCTCTCGAGAGCGTGATTAAGATCATTTCTGCACAAGACGATGTGACGCTGGACAGGACGCAGTCGATCTATGCCCCCATCGTCAAGGCGGGCCTGCATCGCGCAAGTTCGATCAAAACTGCCGAAGCTGCAAAGGTGATAGAGAACACTCAACGTGACTTGAACATCGCTTTGGTAAACGAGTTTTCACTGATCTTTTCTCGCATGAAACTCGACACGCTTGAGGTGCTTGAAGCCGCCGGAACAAAATGGAATTTCCTGCCCTTTAGGCCCGGTCTGGTTGGTGGGCATTGCATCGGTGTTGACCCATACTATCTCACCTACCGCGCCGAACAACTCGGCTATCACCCCGAGGTGATTCTGGCAGGTCGCCGCATCAATGATCATATGGGTCGCCATGTGGCGTCGGAACTGATCAAAGCTATGCTGGCGAAACAGGTCGATTTGGCCCGTGCAAAGGTTTTGGTTATGGGGTTCACATTCAAAGAAAACTGCGCTGATACGCGCAATAGTAAAGTTGCGGACATTGTGGCTGAATTGCAGTCCTATTCCGTAAGCACCGAGGTATATGAGCCATGGGTCACACAAGAGGTTATGGCGACCGAGCATGGGATTGAAACGGTTCCCACGCCCTCTGTGGGGGCCTATGACGCCATCATTTTGGCAGTTGCACACACGAAATTCGTCGAATTGGGTGCGGATGAAGTCCGGGCCTTGGGAAAACCGGGCGCACTTGTCTATGATATCAAAGGTGTATTTGGTAAGTTCGGATCAGACCTGAGACTTTAAAGAAGATCGAGATATTATGGATTTGGCAACTTTCCCTCCCGCGCGACCGCATGATGACCCGCAAAAATCGGGTCGTGTGGTACTGTACAGCCATGACACGTTTGGTCTGGGGCATTTGCGCCGCTCACGTGCGCTTGCCAGTGCAATCACTGCAGCTGATCCCAAAACTACCGCCATCATTCTCACCGGTTCGCCGGTTGCTGGGCGATTCACCTTTCCCGAACGGGTAGACCATATGCGACTGCCAGGTGTGACTAAGATGGCGGATGGGTCGTATATCTCGCAGGCACTTGGCATGGGGATTGACGAAACCACGGCAATTCGCGCCGGTCTGATCAAATCCGCTGTTGAACAATATGATCCCGATTTGCTTATCGTTGACAAAGAACCAACGGGATTTCGTGGCGAACTCTTGCCAACATTAGATATGCTGCAAGCCGACGGGCGCACCAAAATGGTGCTGGGCCTGCGCGATGTGCTGGACAGCCCCGACGTGCTGGCGATGGAATGGGATCGCAAAGCCGGCATCGAGGCAACCGAGAAGTACTATGACGAAGTCTGGGTCTATGGCCTAGAATCCTTTTATGACCCCACCAGCGGTCTCGCCCTCAGCGATAGAATCCGCGAGCAGATGCATTACACCGGCTACCTGCGCCGCGAGGGACAGGTGGACCCATCGCCACTGGTTGAGCCTTACATCCTGGTCACCCCCGGTGGCGGTGGTGATGGAGAGGCCATGGTGAACCTTGTATTGTCGGCTTATGAACAGGATCCGGACCTCTTGCCCATGGCGGTTCTGGTCTACGGCCCATTCCTTTCCGGCGAAACAAGAGAAGATTTTGAACATCGGGTGCAAAATCTCAACGGGCGGGTACGTGCGGTCGGGTTTGAAGCCGAGATTGAAACCCTGTTTGCAGGCGCACAAGGTGTAGTTTGCATGGGAGGCTACAACACGTTTTGCGAAGTGTTGTCATTTGATCAGCGGGCCGTGATCGTACCGCGCACAGTACCGCGACGCGAACAGCATATCCGTGCAAAGCGAGGTAAAGCACTGGGGTTGGTGCAGATGCTGGACGAGGATCAATGTGAGCTTACGCCTGCAGCGATGATCCGCGCCATTCGCGCTCTGCCATTGCAGAACCTGCCGTCGCATTCCATTACCGCTGGTCTTCTGGACGGGCTGGACAAAGTGATCGAGCGGTCGCAGGCGCTGATGGCGATGGCCCCGGCCCGCGCCGCTGAATGACGCCAACTCCTGCAAAACTGGCAATTGTCGTCAAAGGGTGGCCACGCCTATCTGAGACATTCATTGCTCAAGAGCTGGCGGCTCTTGAGGCCGCGGGGCACCGTTTTGACATTTGGTCACTTCGCCACCCAACAGATATCAAACGCCACCCTCTCCACGATCAGATTACGGCCAAAGTCCACTATCTGCCGGAATACCTGCATCAGGAACCGTTACGCGTTGCGCGTGCCTATCTTACCGCCCGACAGTTGCCCGGGTTCAGCACAGCATGGTCAATCTGGCGGGCGGACTACGCGCGTGACAGAACCCGCAACCGGGCGCGGCGCTTTGGTCAAGCTTGTGTCATGGCGACCGAGCTGCCTGCTGCCAACACGGCGCTCTACGCTCACTTCCTGCACACGCCGTCCTCTGTTGCACGTTATTGCGCGATCATGCGCGGGTTACCCTGGGGGTTTTCCGCCCATGCCAAAGACATCTGGACCTCGCAAGAATGGGAATTAAGGGAGAAGCTGGATACATCTCATCATGGGGCCGAGTTTGGCGCGACATGCACGGCCTATGGGGCAAACTTCCTGCGAAGCCTGACAGACGATCCAGAACGTATTGATCTGGTCTATCACGGGCTAGACCTTTCACGGTTTCCCAAACCGCCTGAGTGCCCGCTTCGTAAACCAAATGACCCGGTCACATTCCTGTCCGTCGGCCGTTTGGTGGAAAAAAAGGGGTTCGACCGGCTCATTGATGCCCTAGCGTTATTGCCGAAAGGCTTAAATTGGCGCTGGATCCATATTGGCGGTGGTAGTCTGAAAAACGAGATGACTAACCGGGCAATTACAGCGGGGATCGCTGGACAAATAGAGTGGCGCGGCGCCTGTGATCAGCCGCAGGTTATCGAAGCAATGCGCGCGTCAGACATCTTTGTGCTGCCCAGCCGAGTCGCCGCCGATGGTGACCGCGACGGATTGCCCAATGTGCTGATGGAGGCGGCTTCACAAAACCTTCCAATCATCTCGACCGCCGTTTCGGCGATTCCGGAGTTCATTGAAACAGGTGTACAGGGCATCCTGACGAGCGATTCAGCCGAAGATTTGGCAACTGCAATCATGACTTTGGTTCAGGATCCTCAAAAAGCCGCTGACATGGCGGATGCCGCCATCAATCGTCTGATTGCTGATTTCGGCATGGATCCTGGCATTGTGCAACTATCGCATCGCCTGACCGCAATGGGGGCTTAGATGTCCCGATGACGCATCTGGCCTTTTATGCTCCACTCAAATCCCCCAACCACGCAGTGCCTTCCGGTGACCGGGCGATGGCGCGCTCACTGATGAAAGCACTGGCCGACGCTGATTGCACCGTTGATCTGACGTCAGAGTTGCGCAGTCTGGACCGCATTGGAGACCACGATCAGCAGGCAGCTTTGCAATCCGAGGCAGAACACGAAATCCAGCGCTTGCTCAATCATACCGCCGAAACACCCTGGCAGGTCTGGGTTACTTATCACAACTATTATAAAGCCCCCGATCTGATTGGCCCTGCGGTGAGTGCCATACTCGGCATCCCTTATGTCCAGATCGAATCCACGCGTGCCCACAAACGGCTGCACGGCCCTTGGGGGTCGTTTGCGCAGGCGGCTGAGATCGCCAGCGACCACGCCGATGTCATCTTTCATCTCACCGCGCATGACCGGATAACGCTGTTGAAACACAAGGCCGACCACCAAAAAATTGTCCACCTGCCACCGTTTTTGGCGCTCACCAGGCTTGACTCCATACCAGAACGCCCCAGCGATTCTGCAAAGATCCTCTGCGCTGGCATGATGCGCCCCGGCGACAAATTTGCCTCTTATCAAATTATCGCAGAAACGCTAACTAAACTTAGAGGCAAAAACTGGAGACTTGATATCGCGGGAGATGGCCCCGCTCGCTCTGCTGTCGAGGCACTGTTTGCACCATTTTCGGATCAGGTCACTTTTCTGGGAGTATTGGGGGCCCAAGCCATGAGGGATGCTTATGATTCCGTCGATCTGTTTTTCTGGCCCGGCGTGAACGAAGCCTTTGGGATGGTATTTCTTGAGGCTCAGGCCGCTGGTCTGCCGGTGATCGCCCAAGACCGCCCCGGCGTACGAGACGTGGTCCACGGTGGCGTATTGACTGACCCCAATGATCCAACAGCCTTGGCAATCGAAATTGACAGCTTGATATCGGCCCCAGATCGACGCCTGCAGCTGGCTCAGATCGGGCGCGATGGCATCCAAAATCATCATCTGATCTCCGCCGCCTCGCGCACTCTGATGGCGCACATAAAACCCTTGATCCGATCTATGCCATGACCAGACTGGCTCTGTTAAGACATGGTCATACTGCCTGGAACCGCGCGGGCCGCATTCAGGGCCGCAGCGATATTGCCTTGGACGCCGACGCCCGCAAATCGCTCGCTTCCCTTTGCCTGCCATCGACCTGGCAGCAAGCAGACCTCTGGTCCAGTCCGCTTATGCGCGCTTATGACACTGCAATGCTGGTTGCCGACAGGACGCCGCGAACCAGCGAAGCCCTGACAGAAATGAACTGGGGCGCATGGGAAGGTCTGCACGGATCTGATCTGCGCGCTGACCCCGATAGCGGATTTCGCGACATCGAAGACTGGGGCTGGAACTATCGCGCCCCTTCAGGTGAAAGCCCGCAAGAGGTTTGGGACCGGATCGAACCGTGGTTGACCAATCTGGCTTGCGACAGTCTGGCGGTCTGTCACATCGGAATCATGCGCATGATCCTTGCAAAAGCGACGGGATGGAACTTTAGCGGCCCGCCGCCGTTTCAGGTCAAGCGCAACAGACTTTATGTGCTCGAACTCAAACCCGCTTTGGCGTTGTCCGATCCTGGAATTGTACGGCTTGAGGCGCGCGCAACATGAACGTTATGATCGTCGTTACCCATCTGCTGGGCGCTGGCCATCTAAGCCGTGCGCTCACGCTTGCCCGAGCTTTCACAGCCCAAGGTCACAAAGCAACCGTCGTTTCAGGCGGCATGCCAGTAGATCAATTTGACAGCGCCCAAATCAATCTTATTCAGCTTCCCCCGCTGCGCTCTGACGGGGTGAATTTCACCAAATTGCTCACCGCTGATGGTGCTCCAGCAAATGACGCCTATCTGGCGCGGCGCCAAGGTGTGCAGCACGATGTTTTGATCCAAGTTCAGCCAAAAGTGCTGATAACGGAACTCTACCCTTTCGGCCGCCGTGTTTTGCGCTGCGAGTTTCTCGCCTTGCTCCGTGCCGCTAACTCAATGGCACCTGCACCACTTGTTCTGTCGTCAATCCGCGACATTCTCGCGCCACCCTCCAAACCCGAACGCGCCGCGGTCACTGACAAAGTTGTTGGCCAATATTACGATGGCGTTCTGGTCCATTCTGATGCGAGCAGCACGCCACTGGATCAAAGCTGGCCGGTGTCAGACGCCCTGCGGCCTAAAATTCACTATACTGGTTATGTCGCCCCCACCCCGGCTGGACCTCATCCGAAAAAGGCCGGAGCAGGGGAAATCCTTGTCAGCGCAGGAGGCGGGACAGTCGGTAATGCCCTGTTCTACACAGCAGCCGAGGCTGCGCACCTGTCGGACGGCAATGTCTGGCGACTTTTGGTAGGTGGAAACGATTCAACAGCGCGTATCGAACGGCTCCGGGCCGCGGCCAAAGGCAGCGCCACCATCATAGAACCCGCCCGTTCGGATTTCCGCCAGATGCTTTATCATGCTGCAGCTTCTGTCAGCATGTGCGGCTACAATACGGCGCTCGATTTGTTGCAGTCTGGCACCCCTGCCGTGTTCATACCATTTGACGATGGCGGCGAGGTAGAGCAGACCCTACGCGCACAAAGCCTAACGCGACTGGACGGCATCAAGATGATCAAGACCGACACGTTGACGCCGCAAAACTTGCTGAGCACAGTCGCCTCTGTGCAGACCTCTCATCGTGATCGGGGCGCCGGATTGCATTTCGATGGTGCCGCTAAATCCGTGCAGATCACCGAAGATCTGCTGAGGGGTCGCAAATGACAACGGATTGGTCAAACTTACGCACAGAGTTGGCAGAGTGGCGCGCAGCAGATTTACGTCTGCCGATTTGGTGGCGTGACGATGACGCAACGCAGCCCACGCCAGAACTGGATCGCCTTGCCGCAATGGCGCGGCAAACCGGGGTGCCGGTTCATCTGGCAGTCATCCCACACTATGCGGACCACCATCTGGCTAACCGAATAACAGACGCATCCGAGTTTATTCCAGTTGTTCACGGCTGGGCTCACCAGAACCACGCGCCCACAGGATCAAAAAAGACCGAATTCGGCTTGGGGCGCGGGGGCGCAGCCGAGGACGCAGCAAGTGGATTGACCGCGCTTCGCAATTTGTTTGGCCCGCGTCTGGCACCAATGTTTGTGCCGCCTTGGAACCGAATCGACCCCACGCACTATGCTGATTTGGTCAATGCGGGTTACTCAATGCTGTCCACGTTCACACCCAGAGCCGCTGCACAACCAGCCATGGGACTCACACAGATCAACACTCATATTGATCCGATCGACTGGCACGGTACACGGGGACTGGTGGATCCGTCTCTGTTGATCGACCAAATCGTCAAGCTGTTGCAAGACCGCCGCAATGGGGTCGCGGACAACGCGGAACCACTGGGCTTGCTCACCCATCATCTGGTTCATACCTCCGAGGTCTGGGATATTGCTGAACAGCTGCTGGATGTCCTGCAAAACGGCCCAACAGACCTCTTTCGCGCGGCGGCAAGATAGTAATCCAAAGGATTAACAATATGGCAACAAGAATCGGAGTAATTGGTTACGGCGCAGTAGCCTCATACCTGTGCAAATCTTTGCCAGAGTTGGACGCCGAACTCGGCTGCATCATCACACGCGATGGGCGGCAAGATACTGCACGTGGCGCTTTGGGGAACGTCCCGGCTATCACCTCCATCAGTGACGCGCCCACGGGTATTGATATCGTCGTGGATTGTGCAGGGCATGGAGGATTGATTGCCCACGGCGTGAGTATTTTGCAGGCAGGTTATCCACTGATTACCTTGTCCATCGGAGCAATGGCGGACGATGCGCTATACAAAGCTCTGTCCGATGCCGCGATCATCGGCAGCAGTCGACTGCATCTTGCATCAGGCGCAATTGGCGCCCTGGACGCCATTGCGTCTGCCAAGATGGGTCGACTTGATACAGTGACATATACCGGGCGCAAACCGCCCCAAGGCTGGGCCGGCTCTCCTGCTGAGAACGTGCTGGACCTGAAGGCTCTCGCCACCGCCACCGCCCATTTCACTGGCAGCGCGCGCGATGCGGCGTTGCAATACCCCAAAAACGCCAATGTGGCAGCCGCTGTGGCGCTGGCCGGTCTGGGATTTGATGCAACAAAGGTAGAATTGATTGCCGACCCCGCTGCAACGGCAAACATCCACGAAATTACTGCAACCGGAGACTTTGGATCCCTGCGTTTTGAGATCGCCGGCAATGGCCTGCCGGAAAACCCGCGCACCTCTGCCCTTGCCGCGATGAGCGTGGTCAAAGAGATTGCCCGCCAAAAGGCACCCATCGTGATCTGAGGTCGTCGTTTTCTGTTTGACACCGGGTGTGCGGTTTCGTATCGCAGCGCCTGTAGTATGGCGTGGTAGCTCAGCTGGTTAGAGCACAGCACTCATAATGCTGGGGTCGGTGGTTCAAGTCCACCTCACGCCACCATACACACCTTTAGATGGCCTTTACCCACCGCGCACCGTGTCGATCATCAATTGCACGTTGTCGGGGTCTGCATCCGGCGTGATGCCATGCCCCAGATTGAATATGTGCGGCCCATTTGAGAACGCTTTGACAATTGCGCGAGTTTCATCGACCAGCGCGTGTCCCCCCGTAACCATATGATGCGATGCCAGATTTCCCTGCACGCAGCCATCAACCTGTACGTTTTGCGCCGCCCATTCGGGGCTGACCGAGTTATCCAACGCCACACAATCGATCCCCGTTGCCTTGGCGAAGCCAATGTATTTCTCCGCAGCTTCGCGTGGAAAACCTATGATCGGAACCTCGGGGTATTGGATCTTGAGCGCTGTCGTAATCTCGCGCGCTGGCTGCAATGCGTATTTTTCAAAAGCGTCGCCTTTCAGCGATCCCGCCCAACTGTCAAAAATTTTGACAACCTCCGCACCGGCCTCGATTTGGGCAGAAAGGTAGAGAATCGTCGCCTGCGTTATGCGTGCCAGCAACGCTTCGAACAATGGGTTGTTCTCTATCCGCAGGGCGTGTGCAGGTCCCTGATCCGGCGTGCCTCGACCTGCGATCATATAGGTGGCGACGGTCCACGGGGCACCTGCGAAACCGATTAAGGTGGTTTCAGATGGCAGCGCACCGGAGAGGATCTTAACGGTCTCATAAATCGGGTTCAGCACCTCGTGGATGTCTGCGGCTGGCCCCAGCTTGTCGAAATCAGCCTGGTTGGTGATGGTGGAGAGGCGCGGACCTTCGCCAGTCACAAACCAAAGATCTGCCCCCAACGCTTGTGGGATCAGCAGGATGTCAGCGAAAAGAATAGCCGCATCAAAACCATAGCGTCGAATGGGTTGCAGTGTGACTTCAGTAGCCAATTCGGGATTATAACAAAGCGACAGGAAGTCTCCGGCCTTTGCGCGCGTAGCGCGGTATTCTGGCAGATAACGGCCCGCTTGGCGCATCATCCAGATCGGTGGCGTGCTCTGAGTTTCGCCCGCTAGTGCGCGCAGGATCGTCTTTTGCTCGGCCATTTCCGTCCCCTGATCATATTAATTGCAGCAGGTCGTCTCCTCCGGGCGTCGCTTTGTCAAGATGCCCCGGTTGTCAGGGCAAATTGACCCGCATAAAGAAGGTCAATGATACTCGCTCTTCCTTCCCCCGAATCCCCCCTGACCATTGGTACCCGTGGATCGCCGTTGGCATTGGCGCAGGCCCATGAAACCCGGCGACGCTTAATGGCGGCATTTGATCTGCCCGAAAACGCGTTTGCGATTATTGTCATCAAAGTCACTGGGGACGTTGTTCAGGACCGACCCTTAAAAGAAATCGGCGGTAAAGGCCTCTTCACGCGGGAGATTGAAGAGGACCTGTTGGCTGGTAAGATCGACATCGCGGTGCATTCGATGAAAGATATGCCGGTGCTGCAACCTCAGGGGCTGTTGCTGGACACCTATCTTCCTCGAGAAGACCCACGCGACGCCTTTGTATCGCCTTCTGTCTCGATGTTGGCCGAGCTAGAACCGGGTGCAGTGGTGGGCACATCAAGCCTGCGGCGCAAGGCGCAGTTACTGCATGCACGGCCAGATCTGAATGTCGTCGAATTTCGCGGTAACGTTCAGACAAGGTTGAAGAAATTACATGACCGAGTGGCTGACTGCACATTCCTCGCCATGGCCGGCCTGAACCGCTTGGAGATCGACGATGTCCCCGCGACGCCCATCTCGCCGGATGTGATGCTGCCCGCAGTTGCCCAAGGTGCCATCGGGATCGAACGGCGCGCGGATGACGGCTGGATTGCGCAGTTGCTCGATGCGATCCATGACGCGCCAACAGGTCAAAGGTTGGCGGCCGAGCGCGCTTTTCTTGCCGGGCTAGACGGCTCATGTGAAACCCCGATTGCGGGGCTGGCTGAACTGATCGGTGGTACGATACACCTGCGCGGTGAGGTATTGCGCCCGGACGGTTCTGAAAGCATCAATGACGCTGCGTCGGCACCCATCGAAGACGCAAGAGAACTCGGCAGCACGATGGCGGAAAAATTGCTGAAGCAGGCAGGACCCGGTTTTTTCGACTGGCACAGTTGAGGGATTTTCCCGGGTGCCCAGCCGCAAAAGTTGATTCGTTCAATTTCCTAATCATCGAGCCGGTTAGACCCATTTGGCCAATGGCGGCAGGCTCATCAGAACCGCGTCGGCATCGTGGCCGGTTTCCAAACCAAATTTGGTGCCACGGTCGTAAACAAGGTTGTATTCCGCATAAAGACCGCGATGGATCAGTTGCACATCCTTGTCGGCGTCGGTCCAGTCCTGTCCTCGACGTTTTTTGATCAGCGGGACAAAAGCCGGCAGAAAAGCCCGGCCAATGTCCTGTGTCAGGGCAAAGTCAACCTCCCAGTCCCCGGTGCAATGGTCGTCCATGAAAATGCCACCAACGCCGCGGGCGCGACCCCGGTGGGGAATGAAAAAGTATTCGTCTGCCCAATCTCTCAGGCGGGGATAATTATCACTGCCGTGCGGGTCCAGATGGCTTTTCTGGGTGGCGTGGAAATGGGCCGTGTCCGCAGCATATTCGATGCAAGGGTTCAAGTCAGAGCCGCCCCCGAACCACCATGCGTGTGGCGTCCAAAACATGCGAGTGTTCATGTGCACCGCCGGACAGTGTGGGTTTTGCATATGCGCCACAAGCGAGATGCCTGATGCCCAGAAACGCGGATCATCGGCCATGCCCGCGATGCCCTTGCGCGCAGCCATCGCAGCCTGAGCACGCGGCGCCAGCGTGCCATAAACTGTCGAGATATTGACCCCTACTTTTTCAAATACTCGGCCACCGCGCATAACACTCATCAACCCACCGCCTGCATCTGAACCGTCATCAGACGCGCGTTTGGTTTCGCGGATGTCGAACTGACCGGGAGCAGCATCTGACAGTGGGCCGGAGGAATGAGATTGTTCCAGACCTTCAAACGCTGCAACAATCTGGTCACGCAATGTCCGGAACCATGCGGAGGCACGGGATTTTTTGTCTTCAAACTGCTCCGTCATAAGGTCGCCTTTGTTTTGGATCCGATCTGGGTGATCGCAAGCTTTTTGTACGCTCTTCAGCCAGCGGGTCTGTTAGTGGGCTGGAGCGTTAACGGGATCAAGCAAGGTGCGTCCACCGTCCACTGTAACAATCTGCCCGGTCATGAACGCAGAAGCTTCCGAGGCCAAAAACTGAGCGACATCGACCAGTTCGCTGGGTGCGGCAATCCGCTGCAAAGGCGTGTGGTTCTCGATATCCTTGCGGTAATCTGCATTGTCTTTCAATGCGCGTTGCAATGAAGCACTCATCACCGAACCAAAGGCCACAGCGTTGACCCTGATCTGATGCGGCGCGAGAATGACTCCCAGGCTGCGGGTCATCTGATCAAGTGCTGCGGTTGAGACCGAATAGGCCAACATCTCCGGGTTGGTTCGTCGGGCTGCAATAGACGAGAGGTTGATGATTGATCCGGCCTGCCCTTCGGAGTCGTCTGCGGATTGCTTGATCATCCTCTTGGCAACAGCTTGCGACAGACGCAACGAGATCATCAAGTTCTGCGCCAAAAGCGTCTCGACTGAGGTATCATCTGGGTTCAGCGCGTCCGTACTCATCACCTGCCGCGATCCGTTGACCAAGATATCAACCTCGTCAAACGCGTCTATGGTGGCTGAAAGCAGATTTGTGATTGTAAGTTTTTCCCGCAAATCTCCGGTGAAGTAACGAATGTTGCCGTCTTCGGCCTGCTCGCCCAGTTCTTCGACCAGCTTTTTCTCATCCATGTCGGCAAACATGACGTTTGCACCTTTGTCAGCAAAATGCCGCCCAATGGCGAGGCCAATTCCGTTTGCCGCTCCGGTCACGATTGCGGTCTTACCGGCGATGGAAAAGGACATGAGTAAGCCTCCTTTTGGGGTGAAACTGTAGCTGAGTTTATCGCCGTGGGCGAGTGGGCCGCGCGGCACGTAATATTTTGAATCGATTGTCGCCCGCTATTTCCTGTACTTCACCAAAGGCCTCGGCCAGCGCAGCCTCGTAGGCCAGATGCCGGTTGGCAACCATCCAAAGCTGACCGGAAGGGGCAAGTAAGCGGGCCGCCGCAACAACAAACGCGCGGCCCAACGCCGGGTTAGCGCGGCGTTCGGTGTGAAAAGGCGGGTTCATAACAACAGTGTCCAGCCGGTCTGGCGACTGCCAGGTCGTAGCGTCGGCCCAATGGAAGCGGGCACGCGAATCAATGATGTTTGTGCGCGCGCAGTGCAAGGCCGTGCTGTCGGCCTCAACCAGATGCACATGCCTGACACTTTCACGGTCGAGCATCTTGGCAGAGAGATACCCCCACCCCGCGCCGAGGTCAGCAACGGATTTGCCGAGCTTGACAGGCAGATGATCCGCCAGCATAGCCGAGGCCGGATCAACGCCATCCGCCGAAAAGACACCGGGAACTGTCGTGTACGCACCAGCAACTAGTGCCGGTGCTACGGCCCAGTCTGACCAATCGGCTGCATCCGCCTCCAGCCAGAAAAGTCTCCCGTGCGCCTTGGAGATTGCACCTGACACCGGCGCGCGATTGCGCACTTCACGTAGCAGGCTGTCGATCCCGTCGGTTTTCTGACCGTCGATCAACAAAGGCCCGTCTGTCAGATCTGAGGCCGCCGCGATCAGCCCACGCGCTTGAGCTTTCGCTCTGGGCAGATATATCAGCGCAGCGGCGAACCGGCCCGCTGCGCCTCCAACCTCGGGGACACATTGGTATCCAAGGGCAGCTAACGCATCGTGATCTGGCCGAACCGGTTGGATCACGACAACACGATCCGTTGGCAAGGCAGACAGGTCGGCGTCGCCGCGTGGATGAAATACCGCAATTGTACCACCACCAGGCAACCCAAGGCCGCCCCCGTTCAGGGCAAAGGACAGGCGAGGCGACATGTCGGGTTTATTCTTCTTTTTCCATCGTGCATTGCAGCGGATGCTGATGCCGACGTGCAAAGTCCATCACCTGAGTGACCTTTGTTTCTGCAATCTCGTGACTGAATACACCGACCACAGCCAGACCTTTTTTGTGCACAGTCAGCATGATTTCGAATGCCTGCGCATGGTTCAGCCCAAAAAACCGCTCGAGGACGTGCACCACAAATTCCATCGGCGTGTAGTCGTCATTCAACAACATCACCTTATAAAGCGGCGGGCGCTTGGTTTTTGGGCGTGTTTCCAAAATGACAGAAGTATCCCTGTCATTATCATTTGGTGTGTCAGACATTAAAATCTGCGGCAGCATTAGGCGTCACTCGATTCCCTAGCGTGAATGATGGACTATATAGCGAGTCTTGCGATTTAGAAAAGAGGCAGCAACGTTTATGGAACATCAACGAGCCAAAGACCGGGCCCTGACTACCATCGGGTTTGATGCAGATGATACGCTTTGGCACAATGAGCGGTTTTTCAAACTGACCCAAGACCGGTTCGCAGAGTTACTGTCTGACCATGCGGATTCTGACCATCTGGCGGAACGGCTATTGGCAGCAGAGAAGCGCAATCTGGGTCAGTACGGGTTTGGTATCAAAGGCTTTGTGCTGTCGATGATCGAGACCGCCATAGAGGTGACCGAAGAACGTGTGCCTGCCTCGGTAGTATCCGAACTCATGGAGGCGGGCCGAGAGATGCTCCGCTATCCCATCGAGTTACTGCCATATGCTCGCGAGGCGGTTGAGATGGCGGCCCGAACACATCGCGTGATCTTAATCACCAAAGGCGATCTGATCGATCAGGAACGCAAGCTGGCACAATCTGGACTGGGAGATTTGTTCAATGCTGTTGAAATCGTGTCTCACAAAACGCCAGATGTATATCGCGACATTTTCGGGCGGCACGGCGATGGGGTCGAGCGGTCAATGATGATTGGTAATTCCATGCGATCCGATGTTTTGCCGGTCATCGAAACCGGTGGCTGGGGCGTGTTTGTGCCGCATGGTCTGGAATGGGAAGTGGAAAAGGCCGACCCGCCAGTTGGGGTGGAACGATTTCTAAGGATTGATGATTTGGGCGGGTTGGCTGATCTGGTGGCCGATTTCGGATGAAGCTGAAATGACCGCGGCGGCACATGGAGCACATCTCACCGCCACCGATGCGATCAAGGCGCCAACCAAACGGGGAAGCAACATGCGGTCCAGCGAAGTGACACAGACCCAGAACAACGCAGGAATAAACGACCCCAGCAATCAATCAGAGATGCAGGCAATTGCGTGATCTGATCACGCAATGACACCAAGTACCTCTGTTAATACCAAAGATTCGCGCCGAGAAAGGCTGGGAACAGCCAAATTACCATAATCGATCGAAGCGCCTGATAGTTCTGGAAATATTTCCAACAATTCCTGGCGGGCGTCCTGACAGACACCGGTCAGGGCCACGGGCCCTGGATAAAAACTCTCGGATAACACCCCATTGGCCTCGATAATCTCATGACGGTCGAACATGATGTGAAAATATTCACAAACCGCCGACTGGCTGACTCTGACACCGGGCAATCCGACCAGATGTTTGGCAGGAACCAGAACCGACTGTTCGCCAAACAGCAACTCGACCTGCCACCCCTCGACCAGCATGCGGTGATTGGGCGACACCAAAAGGTCGCGATTATTGCCGATAGCGCCCGTTTTGAACAGAATCGGCGCAAGCGCTCCATCGGCGGCAACTACGGTACGTCCGATCCATCGAACCGGTTTCGCACCCCCAGCAAAGGTCCAGATCAGATCACCTTTGGCCACGGTCTCTATGGGCACATATGCGCTAAGCGTGCGGATCAACGTCCCCCGACCGAAACAAGCCACAAAGTCGGAGTACGCGGTGTCACCGGTGTTGCTGCCGCCAGTTTTTACATACTGGGTGCCTGAGACCAGTGCTGTATCAGAAGAGAAGCCCCAGACGTCACCAGTCACGCCGCCTTGCGAAAACACCGTGAGCGTGATCACCGGGCCTGTTGGGTCACCGAGAGCATCCAGCGCCCGTATCTCGACGAGAGATTCAGCTTCAACCTGAGTGCCATTTGCAACGAGGCCATTGCCGTCTCTAATTATATGACGCGAAGGCAAGTCGTCTTCAAAAATGTTGGCGTCGCTGCCTCCACCCTGTCTGTCCCGCACAGTAACTTCGCCACCGCCGCCGCCGACAAAAGAGAAGACTGTGCCATCGGGCATTGCAGAATTGTTGATGATCGGAGTCGCTGGGTCGCCGTCGATTAACATCGCATCATTGTCAAAGGCAAAGAACGTCCGGCGGGGCACGATCACACACTCCCAATAAGTCTATTTGGATACACCCGGTAGCGGGTATCTCATGTCAGTGTCAATTCTTTGGGGAAAATGTGACATATGATCATTTTTTGTTGAACATATTCACATGACACCCCGGATTCCCGAAGGAAACTTTCGACTCTGTGCAATTAGAGACCGACGCGGCGGGATGGATCGCAGGGCGCCCCCATGCCTGTCAGGTATTTTCATGTGTGCTTTAGACCTCAGTCGGAGCGGCATTCTGGCATTGCCATTTGTCGCACTGGCCACAACGTTTGTTGCGATGAAGACACAGCTTATCCAATGGCACTCCTGATGCTAAATACCCGCCAATATCCAAGGTTTAGCGGAGAAGGGTCCGGCAACAGCTATATATGGAAGTCGAGCATTAGAAAGAGCAGCTAATTCCTTGAATCACAGGGTTTATTCTTAGAAACCTTTGTGCTAGCCTTTCTGAATAATAACAAAGCTAGACCGGATAACCGGCGGCGTGAGGCAGTAGAAGGCAGTTTTATCGTGAAGGTACGGCGTATCCAGCCGGCCCGATTAGGGCTATTCGTATTCGCAGCATTGTGGATGTTTGTCATCGTGCCGCTCAGCGTGGCAGCGGCGCCTTATGCTGCAATGGTGATTGACGCAAGATCCGGCGAAGTGCTGCATTCCCGCAACGCAGACACCCGCTTACATCCGGCGTCTTTGACCAAGATGATGACGCTCTACGTTGCATTCGAAGCCATCAAGAATGGCGAAATTTCATTGGAAACCAAAGTGCGCATTTCGCCACATGCCGCATCTGAGCCTCCGTCAAAGCTTGGGCTCAAATCCGGGCAAAAGATCTCGTTTCGCTATCTGATCCGTGCTGCATCGGTGAAATCCGCCAATGACGCCGCAACCGCCATTGGCGAGGCAATCTCGGGCTCCGAGGCCAAATTTGCGCGCCGCATGACCCGCACGGCCCAAGCCCTTGGAATGACGCGAACCACGTTCAAGAACGCGCATGGTCTGACGGAAAAAGGACATCTGTCAACAGCGCGCGATATGACGCTGCTGGGGCGGCATTTGTTTTTTGATTACCCAGAGTATTACAACCTCTTCTCACGCAGGACGACCAACGCTGGGGTCCGCGAGGTCGCCAACACCAACCGACGCCTTTTGGCTGCCTATAAAGGTGCTGACGGCATTAAGACCGGATACACCCGTGCAGCTGGCTTCAATCTGGTGGCGTCAGCAGAGCGCGGAAATGAACGTATTATTGCGACCGTGTTTGGCGGCCAGTCCAGCGCATCACGCAATGCAAGAGTGGCCGAACTTCTGGATATGGGATTTCGCCGCGCCCCATCCCGCGCCAAAATCAAAAAACCAGCCGCACCGAACTATGCGGCCGTAAAACCGGCCCCAAGCACATTTGGCAAGACCATTCGTCTGGTGACCGCTGTGCGCAAAAGCCCTAGGCCGTTGGCCCGTCCCGGCCCACAGCCTGGCGTAGCTTCAGTGGTGGTGGCCGATGCAAAGACAGACGAAAACGTCATGCGCGCCGAGATCGGCGAAGCTCTGGCCTTGGTACAACAGGAAACGCCCGCCGCCGGATTGACACCAGCCGTCCAACCGCAGGCCGTTCAGGCTGCGATTGCGAATGCGAACGATACCCCTACACCGCGTCCGGCAGCACGACCTAAGGATCTGGTTCTTGCCAGCCTCGAAAAGCAACCGTCTGAACCCGAGGTGGTCACTCGCGTGTCCACATCAGGTGGCCGCCATTGGGGGGTTAATGTTGGGCGTTACTCCAGCCGCTATCAGGCAGAGCGAGTCTTGTTGAAAACGGCGCTGGCTGAAATGTCGACACTGGATGGCTCGCTGCGCAAAGTGATCAAGCGCCCGCAAGGGTTCGACGCAAACTTTCTTGGCCTGACCCGAGAAACCGCCGATCTGGCCTGTCGCCGTCTTCAGGCACGTAATGTCACTTGTTTCATGATCGGGCCGTCCTGATAGACCCCAACCACGTGTTTCTAGCCGCGCCTATCTGGCGACAAATTCTGGGAAGAGTGTCGACATCTACCTATGACTTTGGATGATCATCCCATTCATCACTGAGGATGCGGCGGCTGTCGCCCTCGGGGTCGTCATATTGATTGGATTTGACGGTATAGATAAAGGCAAGCAAACCGATTGCACCCAGCGTCAGGGAAATCGGGATCAGAAAACTCAGAACTTCCATATCAGGTCACCTCAGGCGCAAAGCGTTAAGCGAGACTGTAATCGATGAGGCTGACATTGCCAGTGCCGCGACAAGCGGAGTTGCCAGTCCGATGACCGCGATCGGTACAGCGATCAGATTATAGAGCGTTGCAATCCGAAAGTTCTCTCGGATGCGTGCAGTCGCCTTTTTTGCCACGTCCAATGCCTCTGGGATGGGCGAAAGGTCCGAACCCAGCAGCACAACATCCGAGGCAACACGGGCAGCATCAAGGGCTGAGGCTGGTGAGATAGAGACATGCGCGACGGCCAGTGCGGCGGTATCATTCAGGCCGTCGCCGATCATCAGCACCTTGTGTCCGGTCTCAGTCAGGGCTGTGACACGCGCAACCTTGTCCTCGGGCAGTGCTTCGGCAGCCCAATTTGTGATGCCCAGCCGATCCGCAAGATCCTGTACTGCCCCTGTAGTATCGCCCGAGATCAACCATAGCTCATTGCCCGCCTCACGCAGTGTCCTCACTGTCTCCTCAGCCCCGGCGCGCAGACTGTCCGTGAATGTGAAAACGGTTGGCAACTGCCCTTTGACGCTGAGAAACGTTGACGTCTCACGCGGCGCGTCGGCCCCGACCCATGCCGCACGTCCAAGCCGGACGTCTTTTCCATTCCACTGCGCTTGCGTACCATAACCGGGTACTTCGGTGATGGCTGTTAGATCCGCCGGGGTTATACCCGCCGCTTGCGCTGCAGTTGCCAGCGCCGCAGATAATGGATGGGACGAGATGCTGGAAAGCGCCAGAGCAACACTCAGGTCTTCCTCGGAATGCGCGTCCAGATTGGTGAGCGTGGGTGTTCCCGACGTCAACGTACCGGTCTTGTCAAAGACCACCGTATCGACCTGCGCCAGCCGCTCCAGCGCCGTTGCATCTTTGATCAGCAGGCCCTTTCGGAACAACCGACCCGAGGCCGCCGTGGTCACTGCAGGAACTGCAAGGCCCAGCGCACAGGGGCAAGTGATGATCAGAACCGCGGCCGCGACATTTACCGAAATTCGCACATCGCCAGACCACAGCAACCAGCCCAGAAACGAGAGTGCCGCCAGGATATGGACGCCGGGGGCATAAAGCCTTGCGGCAGCGTCGGCCAGCGAGGTGTAACGGGACCGTCCGCTCTCGGCGATGGCAACCAGATCAGCCATGCGGTGCAGAGATGTGTCCTGCCCCACGGCAGTGGCACAGACCGTCAGCGGTCCGGTCAGGTTGACCTCGCCCGCACTAACGCGCTGTCCGGGGCCAGCAAAGACCGGCAGCGTCTCACCCGACAGTAAAGATCGGTCTAGTTCAGACTGGCCTTGGGTCACTTCCCCGTCTACCGGCATTCGACCGCCGGGGCGCACGAGGATCAGATCACCGACAGCGAGGGTCGAGACCTGTACCTCTTGGGGAGCGCCATTGTTGAGCCGCCATGCGCGCGGCACTTCCAGTGCTGCGAGCTCTTCTGCGGCAGAGCGAGCCACTGCCCGGGTGCGATGATCAAGGTAGCGCCCGCCAAGCAGAAAAAAGGTCAGCGTCAAGGCCGCGTCGAAATAGGCGTGATGGCCAGAGAGCGAGGTTTCCCAAAGTGATGTCGCCAGCGCCAGAAGGATTGCCAGGCTGATCGGCACGTCCATGTTGAGCTTGCGTACCGACAGAGCCGCCCATGCATTTCGAAAAAACGGCTGACCGGCAAAGGCGATGGCTGGCAGAGCGATGGCAGCAGAAATCCAGTGGAATAGATCACGGGTGGCATCCTCTGCCCCCGACCAGACCGCTACCGAAAGCAACATTACATTCATTGACGCAAACCCGGCAACGGCCAGTCGCATCAGCAGATCGCGGCCAGCCTTATCTGTCTGCGTGGCTTGCAAAGCGCTGGCGTCCAGCTCATGCGCCTCGAACCCGATCCCGTGCAGAGCATCAACAAGCGCCGGAGCAGTGATTTCGGGAGCCGCATCAACCATTACCCGTTTCAGGCTGAGGTTCACGCGCGCATTGTGCACACCGGGGATTGCAATCAACCCACGTTCGACTTTGGAAATGCAGCCCTGACAGTGAATTGTCGGCAGGGCCAAGGCGAGCCGCGCATCTTGCGCTGCGGCCTCAATCACAGATGCCGGGCTGGCAATGCATCCCGGACAGGCTGCGGCAGAGCTTGGCACACCACCTCCCATGACGTTAGCGTTTCACATGCAGCACAACGCGCTGGGTGAACTCTGTGCCGTCTGCCGCTTGGGCTTTCATGCGGATGTTCCAATTCCCCGCGCCAAGTTCGACTGGGGCAACATAGGCAGTTCCATCGAACCGCAAGTCAGGGGAAGTGTCGTCTTTTACATGGGTAGCGCGCCCCAGCACCGCCTCAAGGCTTTGCACCCTGACAGGTGTTCCGGTCTTATCTGTGATCGACAGGATCAGCAGGCCGCCCGTTGCATCCGCCCGGACATCCCAGCCCAAAGCCGTCTGGGCATCGCGCCGCGCGTCAAAGTTCTGACTGGCGACGTACGAGTTTTTGGCCTCCAGCCCCGGAAAGGTTTTCACTGCGTTGTAGGCCAGCGTCAGATTGACTGCGATGATCACTCCGAATGAGCCGATCATGACCATGGCCATGTGGCGGCCAGTGAATTCACGCGTCTCAGCCATGGTTAGTTCGCCCGCCCATTAAATACCGAGTCAGTGTAGGCCCGGTCGCCATTGCCAAGATCTTCGATCCAGAAACGGAACTCAGTTCGCTCAGCGCCTGACGGAGTCGAGCCTGCAGGAGAGTTCACATAGACCCGCTGTAGTTTCTGCGTATCCGCAGCCACTTCAACAGTGCCATAGGGTGTGCCCTCAATCTGAACCCGTAAGGTTGGGTCGCCTTTGACAAAGATATTGTACTGGCTGGTTACCCCGCTCTTGTTGAGTATCCGCACATCATAGGTGTTGCGGATCGAGCCATTCGAAAGCGTGACAAAAGTAGGATTGCGCACCGGGGCAACTGTCATTTCGATATCCTGACGGATGAACAGGGCAAAGACCAGCGCGAAGCCAACGATCGACCATAGCGATGAATACATGATGGTGCGGGGACGCAGAATATGCTTCCAGATGTTTTTGGGGCGATTGCCGGCACGTTCCGCCGGCTCATCACTCAGCGCCATATAGTCGATCAGGCCGCGTGGTTTTCCAGTCTTGGTCATGATGTCATCGCAGGCATCGATACAAAGCGCGCAGGTGATACATTCCATTTGCTGACCGTCCCGAATATCGATCCCGACCGGGCAGACATTGACGCAGGCCATGCAATCAATGCAGTCGCCCTGTGGCTCTCCGGCCTTGGCGGCGTCGGAATGCTTGCGGGGCTCGCCGCGCCATTCGCGGTACCCCACAACAAGCGTGTCTTCATCCATCATCGCGGCCTGAATACGCGGCCACGGGCAGGCATAAATGCAAATTTGTTCGCGCGCGAACCCACCGAATAGGAAGGTCGTCGCGGTTAGAAAGACAACTGTGAGGTAAGCGACAGCGTGTGCATTTAATGTGAACAGATCAACAAATAACGTCGGCGCATCCGCGAAATAGAACACCCAAGCTCCACCGGTTGCAACGGCGATCAGCAGCCAGATAAACCATTTCGTTATGTTCAGTCTGAATTTTCGGAAATCCATTTTCTTTTGACGATGCAGACGCAGACGTGCGTTACGGTCGCCTTCGACCCAGCGTTCGACCAGAATGAACAGATCGGTCCAGACGGTCTGCGGGCAGGCATAGCCACACCAGACCCGGCCCAATGCCGAAGTAAACAGAAACAGGCCAAGCCCAGCCATGATCAACAATCCGGCCACAAAATAGAACTCGTGCGGCCAAATCTCGATCCAGAAAAAATAGAAGCGCCGGTTTGCGATATCGAGCAGCACTGCCTGATCCGGCAAGCTGGCGCCCCGATCCCATCTGATCCACGGTGTAATGTAATAGATGCCCAGCGTAACTGCCAGAATAAGCCATTTCAGATTGCGGAACTTGCCCGCAACACCCTTGGGAAAGATCGGTTCACGTGCCGCGTAAAGGCTTGGGGTTTTTTCTGAAGTGCTCACGGGCAGAATCCGATTAAATGTTATGGTTTGCGTCGCTTCTCACATGGAGGTTGGCCCCCAGCTTTGACATGGGTCAAAACCTCCATTTTCAAGTTCTCCTTACAGGAACCCGCGCCAAGGATCAAAGATCGGTTGGCTTTTGCCGTCTCAGCCACGCCACAAAGGTTTTAACCGGCGCGCGCAACACCCCCGGGCGGGTCAGGATGTGATAGTCGCCACCAGCCCGTGCTTGAAACAGGATTCGCAGGCGGCCCGCGTCTATGTCGCTTTGCACAAAATGCTGTACCGTTATGATAACCCCCTGGCCGTCGCGCGCGCCGTCCAGCATCATATTGCCGGGCAGTTGGATTCGGCCCTTGACCATCCGCGGCTCGATTCCATGCGACTGAAGCCACCTCGTGCTTTCTGATGCCCCGAATTCATCAAGCCACGGAAAGGCCGTCAGGTCCGAAGGTTGAGTGATCGTCCGATCGCTGATCAACGACGGCGCTGCGACAATAACGATCGGCGACGTCAAAAGTGGCTCGGACACAACACCCGGCCAGTCGCCCTCCCCAAATCGCAGGGCGACATCAATTCCTCCGGGTACCAACGCAACGACATCCAGTGTCGGGTTGATCATCAGGTCGATGTCAGGATGGGTGGCGCGGAAATCGGCAAGTCGCGGCATCAGCCACGCCGACGCCAGCGTTGGCGTGCAAGAAATATGTACCGGGCGGTCTGCATCTGCGTTGGTAATATCGCGCAAGGCACCTTCGATAGCACCAAATCCCAGCGCCAGAGCATCCGCCAGTAGCTGCCCCTGTTCAGTTAACATCAGTGCCCGTCCGGACCGATCGAGCAACTGTGCATTGAGCTGGGACTCCAGATTGCGCATTTGCTGGCTGATCGCAGCATGGCTCACATTTAACGCGTCACCAGCCGCCGTTACTTTCCCGGTTTCGGCAAAAGCAGCGAAGGCGCGCAAGCTTGAAAGCGGTGGCATCTCGAGCCAGTTCACATGTAATCCTACCTTACATATCTGAATTCTTCCAGAGTCGCATTCCTGTACCGAATGAGCAAGTATGAATACAGTTAAGCGATCAATCACAAGGAGTAGTCAAATGATCGACATCTATGCCCGTAGTTTCATGACGGCGACCCGCGCAAACACCGTTCAAGCCAAAGGAATCGTGCATTCCGACGACGACACCAAGAAACGCTGGTTGCCAAAGGGCCACTGGTGGGTTTCATCCACTAAAGACCTTGATCTTGATAAGCTGTGAGGGCCCACTTTGGCACTCTGACTATGCCATATTTTGATCGGAAGCAGTCTATTTCAGTTCTGAAATGGGCTGCTTCATTTGTGCAGATTATGGGATGCTCAGCCACAGCTTTTGGCTGGATGCGCTAGAACGTCTGTTTTTTCCTGACCGGATTACTGGGGTGGTTCACCGTTGGTTTTCTGTGGAAGGATCATGCGATAATGTTGATCCTTATCGTGGCATTGGCCACGATGATTGTAGGGCTCGCCGGAATCTAACGTCACTCAACTTTCTTAGACATTGGCTTGTCAGTGAATTTCTTCACCGCATGGCTCGATATCTATCAATCGGGGACAATCTCTGTAACTGTGAGATACTCAAAAATCGGCGTTGGCTCCGCAGGAAACGCGCGAACATATCGCAGAGCCAACGCCGGCTCCCTCGTGGTGTTTATGGCACCAAAAGGGATTCGCAACGCAAAGGGGTGTTATTCACCGCCCCCGCGTGTATGCACATATGTCGCAACGGCGCGGATTTGCGCCTCGGACAGACGCGTCGTCCACGATGGCATTACGCCGAATCGGGAATCAGTCACCGTCTCGACCAGTCGCTCGTGATCTCCGCCATACAACCAGATCGCGTCAGTCAGGTTCGGCGCACCTTGTTCGCGATCACCCATACCGGCGTCGCCATGACAGGATGCACAATTGTCAGCGAAAACCACCGAACCCGCCTCAACCTGCGTGGCGTTCATCGCAGCACCGCCGGACAGGGTGGTCACAAAATTGACGACCTGCTCGATTTCTTCGGGCTCAAGAAGCTCACCAAAGGCGGGCATTTCGGACCAGCGGGCGTCGGCGTCATCCTCGTTGCGAATACCATGGCGGATGGTCGCCGTAATCGCCTCAATATCGCCGCCCCACAGCCAATCATCATCCAACAGATTTGGATAACCCGACGCCTGAACCCCTGCCGCCCCCGAGCCATGGCATTGCGCGCACCATGTCCGGAACACGGCACTTCCAGCATTGATTGCGTATTCTTCCAGCACCGGATCCGCGGCAATGTCATCCAATGGCATGGCAACCAGTTCCGCATTCAACGGCGCATTAGCTTCGCGAAAAGAAGCCATTTCTTTGGCAACCTCCGCACGGGTTGACCAGCCAAGAACACCTGCCGTGGCATGGGTTACCAGCGGCCACGCCGGGTAGGCAATAGTATACCCGATGGCCCAGACAATGCAGGCATACAGCGTCCAGAGCCACCACCGAGGCATCGGGTTGTCAAATTCTTCAATTCCGTCCCAGACGTGACCTGTAGTGTTAGGATCGCCTTCCAGTTTTTTTGATGGTTTGCTCATAGCCGCGCCTCCTCTTCTTTGGATGTGGCGGGTTTGTCTTCATGGCGGAACGGGATGTTCGCGGTGTCACGGTGGGTGGCGTTGCTGCCCGGGCGAAACACCCAGATCAGAACAAACACGAACACGCCGAACAACAGCAACAACATCCAGCTGTCGGCAAATTCACGCAGGAGGGAATAGGTTTCCATTGCAGCCCCTCCTTAGCGGCTTGCGTCAGGCGTGAAGGTCGAAAAATCGACCAGCGTGCCCAGCATCTGCAAATAAGCAATCAGCGCATCAAGCTCGGATATGCCCGCCGCGCCGTCGAAATTGCGCACCTGCGCGCCCGGGTACCGTTCCAGCATATCATCATAGTCGCTGTCGGGATCAGCCTGAGCATCGAAATCCAGTGATGCGTTTTCGATCATCTCTTGCGTATAGGGCACGCCTACAAACGCATGCGTTTCTATAAGATCGCCCACATGTTTCGCATCGATCTTCCTGCGTTCCAGAAATCCATATTTTGGCATCACAGATTCCGGCACGACCGACTGTGGATCACGCAAGTGGTCTACGTGCCAGTCATCTGAGTATCGCCCACCGACGCGGGCTAGATCTGGTCCCGTGCGTTTGGAACCCCACTGGAACGGGTGGTCATACATCGACTCGGCTGCGAGCGAGTAGTGCCCATAACGTTCAACCTCGTCTCGCATCGGACGGATCATCTGGCTATGGCAGACATAGCAACCTTCGCGCACGTAGATATCGCGGCCCGTCAACTCCAGCGGAGAATACGGGCGCATCCCGTCAACCTTTTCGATGGTATTTTCCAGCCAGAACAGGGGTGCAATTTGCACGATGCCCCCGATGCTAACGACCAGAAAGCTTAGGACCAGCAACAAAGTCGCGTTGGTTTCAATGATCTTGTGTTTATCAAGAATTGCCATTTGCTCAGGCCCCCTTATTCGGCCGGAACGGCTGTGGAAAGGCTGGCCTCTTTGGCCGGTGCCCGTCTTACAGTCATCCACAGATTATAGCACATGATGAGCGCACCACTGAGGAACATCACACCGCCCAATCCGCGTACAACATTCATCGGGAATTTTGCCGCCACGGTGTCGGCGAACGAGTTCACCAGGAACCCATTGGCATCAACTTCGCGCCACATCAGGCCCTCCATGATGCCAGTCACCCACATGGACGCCGCATAAAGAACAATGCCAATAGTCGCGAGCCAGAAGTGCCAGCTGACCAGTGTCAGACTGTACAGACGTTCGCGTTTCCAAAGCACCGGCACCAGATAGTAAAGCGCCCCGAAGGTGATCATACCGTTCCAGCCCAAAGCCCCGGAATGCACGTGCCCGATGGTCCAGTCGGTGTAATGCGACAGCGAGTTCACTGCGCGGATTGACATCATCGGCCCCTCAAATGTGGACATGCCGTAGAACCCAATCGAGATTACCATCATGCGGATCACTGGGTCGGTGCGCAGTTTGTCCCAAGCCCCTGACAGCGTCATCAGACCATTGATCATACCACCCCAGCTTGGCATCCACAGCACAATCGAGAACACCATACCAAGAGTAGTCGCCCAATCTGGCAGCGCGGTGTAGTGCAAGTGGTGCGGACCCGCCCAGATATAAAGGAAGATCAGCGACCAAAAGTGAATGATTGACAATTTGTAGCTGTAAACCGGACGTTCAGCTTGCTTGGGCACAAAGTAATACATCATGCCAAGGAACCCGGCAGTCAGGAAGAACCCGACAGCGTTGTGGCCATACCACCATTGCACCATCGCATCCTGCACACCCGAGAAAACCTGCACTGACTTGGAGCCCCAAATCGACACTGGGACGGAAAGGTTGTTGACCACATGCAGCATTGCAACAGTGACGATGAAGGCCAGATAGAACCAGTTTGCCACGTAGATATGAGGCTCTTTCCGCTTGATCAATGTCCCAAGGAAAATTGCCAGATAGGCCAGCCAGACTACGGTCAGCCACAAATCAATATACCATTCCGGTTCCGCGTATTCCTTGGACTGCGTGGCTCCAAGAACATAGCCGGTCGCCGCAAGAACGATGAACAACTGATAGCCCCAGAACACGAACCACGCGAGGTTGCCCCCCCAAAGACGAGCGGCACAGGTGCGCTGTACAACAAATAGAGACGTTGCAATCAACGCGTTGCCGCCGAAGGCAAAAACCACTGCAGAAGTATGCAGCGGCCGTAGACGCCCGAAGTTGCCGTATCCTTGCAACACGTCCAAGTTCAGCGCAGGAAATGCGAGCTGGAACGCGATAATAACACCGACCAAAAAGCCGGTTATTCCCCAGAAAGCGGTTGCAATGACCCCGGCACGTACAACGCCGTCCATGTATTCATGCGATAAATCGGCCGGCGCGGCGCTGACTTCGTCTGTCTGGCGCAGCGTGTATAAAAACAAGCAGCCGGCCACTAACATGATGAGTACAGCGTGAACCTGATACGCAATATCGCGCGCGTAATTGGCCGCGATCATCGCAAAAAGCGTGACCAGACCAAACACCACCAGCTTGAAGTAGTTTGACATTCTTCGTCCCTTCGTCGTGCCTTTTGCGGTTCTGATGCCGCGAAAGACGTATTTTGACTATTGTCCTTCTCATACGAACAAAGAGCCGACGCTTTGATCTGTGTCAACGCGTCAGTGCGATCTTTTTGACCAGCATAAGGCAGGAAGCACGCGCGAGTCCTAAGTTGCAGGCCTGAACCAAACGCGACAGGAGAAATCCATGGCATACAAATCACTACTAACCGTTTTGACAGATACCCGACTTGCCGCAGCGCCACTGGAACAGGCGATTGCTTTAGCAACCGTGCAGGACGCCCACGTCGACGTGTTGTCGCTGGGTCTGGACCGCAGCCAAATCGGCTATTATTACGCGGGTGCAAACGCGATGATCCTGCAGGAAACGATAAATCGCGCGCAGGAAGAGGTGAAAGAAATTGACGCCTTTGCAACAGATCAGATGCAGCGCACGGATGTCCGGTGGGCCAACGACATGGCGGTGGCGGCCCTTGCCGATCTAGGCCGGCACGTTGCTGAACCTGCAAGGTTTGCTGATCTTGCCATCTTGCCGCAGCCCTATGGCGCAGATCAGGGCGCCGAAGTCGAGGCGGTTATTGAAGCAGTTCTGTTTGAAGGCAAAGCGCCGGTTCTGGTGGTTCCGCCAGACGCAGCACCAATAACGGCCCCCAGACGCGTCGTAATCGGCTGGAACCAAAGCAATGAGGCATTGGTGGCAATTCGTGCTGCCATGCCGTTTCTGATCGGGGCCGACATAGTGCACATCGCCGTAATTGATCCGCCAGCGCACGGTCGGAGCCGGTCTGATCCGGGTGGGCCTGTGTCGCAGATGTTGTCCCGGCACGGTGTCTCATGTGAGATCGATGTGCTCAGTAAGACTATGCCCCGCGTGTCTGATATCCTGAATCGACATGTCACAGATATTGACGCCGACATGCTGGTGATGGGAGCATATGGTCATTCACGGCTGCGCGAGGCGATCCTGGGCGGTGCAACTCGCAATATGCTGGAACAGGCGAAAGTGCCGGTGTTCATGGCCCACTGACTGCGATCCGGCCTTCGAACGGACTTGCAAGTTCTTCTGACGGTTCGTCACTTTCGAGAGGGGCGGCAGTATTTGATTTCTGGTGACCCAGAATCACTGCGACTGCCGCACCGGTTAGGGCCAATGCCAAACAAAATACGCCGTAGATCTGAAGAATGGCCCAGCCCGATACGCCGAATACAATCATACTCAGCACAGCTGATATTGTGCAAAACGCCCCAATTAGAACAGTCATTGCGACCACCATGAATTCCTCCGTCGCTTAACTGAGGAATTTAACAGCCACAGTAATTAACTGTGTATTAATGCCTTCACAAAATACAACCTTGACGTGTGAAGGTGCGTGATTTTTCGCCAAGCTCTTTAAGGAATCTACCCATTCAGGCGAACCTACGCCTAACTTTAGATCAACGGCCCGCCGTCGCTGTCATCACCCGCCTCTTCCAACAAACGCCCAAGATTCGGAATGGTTACGTTGCGCTTACCTTCGAGACGAATCACGCCATCTTTCTTGAGCGCTGACATCTGTCGACTGACAGTTTCGAGCGTTAACCCCAAATAATCCGCCATGGCCTCGCGGGTCAAAGGCAGTTCAAACGCCGTCGGACGGTCCGCGTCCCCGAGAGTCGGCGTGGCATTGCGCCGGGCGATGATACATAGCAAAGAGGCAATTTTTTCGCGTGCGGTCTTTCGCCCCAGAACCAGCATCCATTCTCGGGCTGCGTCCAGTTCATCCAACGTCATTTCCAGCAGACGATTGGCAATATGCGGCGTGCTGTTCATCATCTGCTCAAATGGTTTCTTGCGAAAGCAGCACATCATAAGATCGGTGGTGGCTGTCACATTATAGGCCGCACCTTCTCGACCCGGACGACCGACAAAATCTGACGGCAACAGCAGGCCGACCATCTGAGTGCGACCGTCCTCCATAGTTTGGGTCAGTGTCGCGATTCCTGACACAACCGATGCAACAAAATCCATCCGATCCCCGGACCAGATGACGGGTTGGCCAGCCTCAAAGAAGCGGTAGAATTTGATCTCTTCCAGGCGTTGCAACTCGTCTTCATCGCAGCGGGCGCAAACAGCCCGGTGGCGAATAGGGCAATCCGCGCAACTCTGCGATGATATTCTGGTTTGTGTCCGTGTATTTTGGGCCATGATTCTTTCGCGCGCTTGATCTGGGTCAATATCAGTTAAAGATGACCCTACTAAGGTCATTAATATGACAGTGAAATCCCAATTAGCCAAGCTGGGTCTTTTTGACGCAAAAGTGCCACGCTACACCAGCTATCCTACAGCGCCGCAGTTCAGCGGTCGAGTTGGCCCTGATCAATACGGCGCATGGGTCCGGTCTGTGCCCGAAGGGTCCTCAATCTCACTTTATGCGCATGTGCCGTTTTGCCGTCGCTTGTGCTGGTTCTGCGCCTGCCGCACGCAAGGCACCCAAAGTGACAAGCCTGTTGCAGCCTACCTTGAGACACTAAAATCTGAACTGGCCCTTCTGAAAACCCAATTGCCTGATGGGGTTACCCTGAACCGGCTGCATTGGGGCGGGGGAACGCCAACATTGCTGTCCCCATCGATGATTGAGGATCTGGCAGGCGCTATCTTTGAGGTCACACCGCTGGGGCAGAATGCAGAGTTCTCTGTCGAGATCGACCCCAACGAGATCGACGAAACCCGTATGGATGCCTTAGCTGCGGCAGGTATGAACCGCGCTTCCATCGGCGTGCAGGATTTTGATGATACGATCCAGCAGGCCATTGGCCGCATCCAAAGCTATGATGTCACACGCGATGCAACGGTAATGATCCGCGAACGCGGCATAGAGAGTCTGAACGCCGACATCCTATTTGGCCTGCCGCATCAGGATAAAGGACGCATTACGACATCAGTGCAAAAACTTCTGTCACTGAATCCGGATCGCGTGGCGCTTTATGGGTATGCGCATGTGCCGTGGATGGCACGGCGCCAGATCATGATTCCCTCGGATGCGCTGCCGACTCCCTCGGAACGGTTGGACCTGTTTGACACCGCCCGTCAGCTGTTTTTATGGGACAATTACAACGAGATCGGGATTGACCATTTTGCCACCAAATCGGACGGGCTAAGCATCGCGCAAAAGGCTGGCAAACTGCGCCGCAATTTTCAGGGCTATACTGACGATACGTCGGACGTGCTGATCGGTTTGGGCGCCTCCTCAATTTCGCGATTCCCACAAGGATTTGCCCAGAACGCTTCGGCTACATCCGCCTATACTGGCGCCATTCGCGACGGGCAGTTTTCGACGGCGCGCGGCCATGTCTTTGCTGGCGAGGATAAGTTGCGGGCCCGCTTGATCGAGGCCGTGATGTGTGATTTCCGTATTGATGCGAATGAAATCTCGACACGCTTCGGGGTTTCTAGGAACGAGATCATGGATCTGCTGAAATCCGCCGCAGCGGAGTTCGATGGTCTGTTGCAAATAGACGAGACCGGATTGTTTGTACCTCAGGAAGCGCGGGTGCTGACGCGGATCATCGCGCGTAGCTTTGATGCATATGATCTGAGCAAGGCCGGGCATAGCTCCGCGATTTAGGTAAAATCAGCGCCGAGATTCTTGCAAAGCTGATCAAAACCCGTTTGTCTATGATGCTTTCAAAAGCCGCTTCAAATCTCTCCGAGGCCAGTTAATATGATCCCGTATTAGCCACATCAGCGGAACGATATTTATCCGGCCGCTTTCATCAGTGTCTGTGTGTATTCCGACTGCGGGTTGTCAAACAATTCAACCGCGTCACCATATTCCACAACGTCACCCTGCTTCATCACCATCACCTTGTGCGACATTGCCCGCACCACTTTGAGGTCGTGGGAAATGAACAGATAGGCCAAACCGTATTTTGCCTGTAAATCGCGCAGCAGATCCACAATTTGCACTTGCACGGTCATATCAAGTGCTGATGTCGGCTCGTCCAGAACAAGAAGCTTGGGGCGCAGAACCATGGCGCGGGCGATAGCGATGCGTTGGCGCTGGCCGCCGGAAAACTCATGCGGATAACGGTCCATGACCGCAGGATCCAGACCGACCTCGATCATAACTTCGGTCACAAGTTCACGCGGCGCGCGCTCCGGATCGACCTTGTGGATCGTGAGCCCCTCGGAAATGATTTGCGCGCACGTCATGCGCGGCGACAGGGAGCCAAATGGGTCCTGAAACACAATCTGCATATCTTTGCGCAATCTGCGCAATTCGCGGCTGGACCACCGGCGCACGTCCTGATCCATGTAGGTGATCCCGCCTTCGGATGCGATCAGACGCATGATAGCAAGGGCCAGCGTCGTCTTGCCTGAGCCACTTTCGCCGACAATGCCAAGCGTCTCGCCGGCCCGCACCGAAATTGTGGCGTCATTGACCGCCTTGACGTATCCAACCGTGCGTTTCAACAGACCTTTTTGGATCGGAAACCATATTTTCAGGTTTTTTGTACTGGCGATCTCTGGGGCCCCTTCGGGCACCGGATCGGGTTGACCAACTGCATGCGCACTGAGCAGTTTGATAGTATAAGGGTGCTGGGGATTGGCAAAAATCTGGGCGGTTGGACCGGCTTCGACAATTTCACCGTCTTTCATCACACAAACCCGGTCGGCGATACGCTGGACGATTCCCAGATCATGCGTGATGAACAAAAGACCCATGCCTTCGCTGTCTTTTAAATCTTTCAGTAATTCCAGGATTTGGGCCTGAATGGTCACGTCAAGCGCGGTTGTTGGCTCGTCAGCTATCAGCACGTCTGGCTTGTTGGCCAGCGCCATTGCAATCATCACCCGTTGTCGCTGACCACCGCTCAGCTGATGCGGATAGGCCCCCAGGCGGCTTTCCGGGTCGCGGATGCCAACCTTGTTTAACAGTTCGATGATACGATCCTGCGCCGCCTGACCGACCAGTCCCTGATGCAAGGCGATGCTCTCGGTCAGCTGCCGTTCCAGTGTGTGCAGCGGATTAAGCGACGTCATCGGTTCCTGAAAGATAAAGCTGATGTCATTCCCACGCACCTTGCGCAACAACGCCTCGTCCGCGCCAATCATTTGCTGGCCTTCATAGGTCACCGAACCGTCAACACTTGCGCTGTCACCCAGCAGCGACACGGTGCTGAGGGCAGTGACAGATTTACCTGATCCACTTTCCCCCACCAGCGCAACAGTTTCACCCCGGTTGAGCGTAAAGCTGACGCCCTTGACCGCATAGGTCGAGGCCCCATCCTGTCGAAACGACACGCTAAGGTTCTGCACGTCCAGCAGCGCGGTCATGAAAAGGTCTTTCGTGGGTCAAAGGCGTCGCGGATGCCCTCAAATATGAAGATGAGCAGCGACAGCATGGCAGCAAAGACGGTAAACGCGGTGAAGGCAAGCCACGGCGCCTGCAGGTTCTGTTTCGCCTGCAATGTGAGCTCTCCCAGAGACGGCAACGAAGACGGCAATCCAAACCCCAGATAGTCAAGGCTGGCGAGCGTGCCGATGGTGCCCGTCACAATAAAGGGAAGCATGGTCAGCGTCGCGACCATCGCATTAGGCAGCATGTGGCGGAACATGATGGTGACGTTGCCGACTCCCAGCGCCTTGGCGGCACGGACATATTCCAGATTTCGGGCGCGCAGAAATTCAGCGCGCACCACGCCGACCAAACTTGTCCAGCTAAAGATCACCAAAAGGAAGACAAGCAGCCAAAAACTGCGTCCCAAAATCGCAAACATGATGATGATCACATACAGGAACGGTATGGCAGACCAAATCTCGATAAAGCGCTGAAAAATCAGATCAAGCCAGCCGCCGAAATAGCCCTGCACAGCCCCGGCCGCGACCCCAATCAGTGATGCCGCTCCGGTCACAAAAAGAGTAAACAGGATCGACAGGCGGAACCCATGGATCACCCGCGCCAACACGTCGTGCTTGGCATCATCGGTACCCAACCAGTTTTGCGCATTTGGCGGGAGCGGTGCCGCGCCGGGGCGATCAACCGCCGTTTTGTACGAATAAGGGATAAGCGGCCAGATCGCCCAGCCCTTTTCGATCGCTTTGCCGTCTACCACACCGCTTTTGGCCTCAACGATCAGTGCCTCGGGGTCGTCGAAACAACCCTCAAGCCCACCCGTCGCGATCAGGCACTTCACCTCAGGATCGCGATAGATCGCTTCGGTTTTGAAATCACCGCCAAAATCCGTTTCGGGATAAAAGTTGAAGATCGGTGTGAAATACTCGCCGCGATATTGCACTAGGATCGGTTTGTCGTTGGCGATGAATTCAGCAAACAGCGACAATCCAAAAAGAACCGAGAAGATCATCAGTGACCAATAGGCGCGCCGGTTACGTTTGAAATTGCGCACACGGCGCTGGTTCAGCGGTGACAATGCCATATCAGCCCTGCCTCCGTTCAAAATCAATGCGCGGATCAACCAGAACATACATGAGATCAGAAATGATGCCGACCACGAGCCCCATCAGGCCGAATATGAACAACGTGCCAAAGACAATCGGATAGTCCCGTGCCACCGCCGCCTCAAAGCCAAGGCGTCCCAACCCATCCAGCGAAAAGATCGTTTCGATGATCAGCGATCCGCCAAAAAACACGCTGATAAACACGGCCGGAAATCCCGCAATCACGATCAGCATCGCATTGCGAAACACGTGTCCATAGAGCACCTGTCGCTCAGATAGGCCCTTGGCGCGCGCGGTCATGACGTAGAGTTTTTTGATCTCGTCCAGAAAGCTGTTCTTGGTGAGCAACGTCAGGGTGGCAAAGGCACCGATTGTCCCTGCCAGCACAGGCAGGGTGATATGCCAGAAGTAATCCCCAATCTTACCCAGCCAGGACATTTGTTCCCAATTGTCGCTGGTCAGCCCACGCAGTGGGAAAACCTGCCAGTAGGATCCCCCCGCGAACAACACCAGCAGCAGAATAGCAAACAGGAACCCCGGAATCGCATAGGCCGCGATGATCAGCCCGCTTGTCCATGTGTCAAACCGGGAACCGTCCTTGACGGCTTTGCGAATGCCCAGCGGTATTGAGACGGCATAGGCGATCAGCGTAGACCACAGCCCAAGCGTGATCGACACCGGAAGCTTTTCAATGATCAGATCGATGACGCTGATGGAACGGAAGTAACTGTCGCCGAAATCAAAGTGCATATAGTTCCACAACATGTTGAGAAACCGTTCGAGCGGGGGTTTGTCAAAGCCAAACTCTTTTTCCAACTCGGCAATAAACTCAGGCGGCAAGCCTCGGGCGCCAATGTATTGTTCGGATGCGGTGCCTTCGGTCAGCGTTGTGTCTCCGGCGCCACCTGCAAAGCCGCCAAAGACATCGCCTTCGCCCTGAAACCGCGCGATCGCCTGCTCCACCGGTCCGCCCGGCACAAACTGCACCAGCGCGAAATTGATGACCATGATGCCAAACAAGGTCGGAATGACCAGCAGCAGCCGTCGAAGAATATAGGCGCCCATCGGGTTCTGTTACCTCAGCACGCCAGCGGCCTTAAGCGCGGCCGCTTTATCTGCATTGAACCACCAAAAATCCAGCGTACCCAGCGCATAAGGCGGGATCACTTCAGGGTGTTCATATTGATCGAAATAGGCCACCCAATAATCAGGTTTAAAGCCGTCCGGTATGATGAAAAACTCGAAACGCAACGCGCGGTCAAGTGCGCGCATCATCATGTCCTCTTCTTCCTGGCTTTCACTTTGCAGGGACGCCGCGATGATGGCGTCGACCATCGGACTGGCCAAACCCGCCGGGTTGAACAGGCTGAACGCCGCCGCCTCAGAGCCAAGCCGCTGCGCCAGGCCTGTGCCGGTTCCCTGCAGTGCGGGATACCCGTCAAAGACAAGATCATAGTCGCGGTCGCGCTCGCGGTTTGTATATTGCGAGGAGTCCACTGCTTCGAGTTTCGCGTTTATCCCCATGGTAATCAGATTGGCGACATAGTTCTCGGCCAAAGCTTTGTCCGTCGCGGACCCACTGGAATTTAGCAGAAAATCAAGTTTGAGCACCGTGCCGTCTATAGAACGTCGCACCCCGTCAGTTCCGACTGCCCAGCCCGCCTCGTCCAGCAACTTCATGGCTTTGCGGATATTGCGCCGGCTCGTCAACCGGTCTTCGTCAGATGTGTGCGGAATTACCGGCTCAGATGTCAAAAGGTCGGATGGAACGATATCCCCAAGCGATTGCAGAAAGGCCAGTTCACTTCCTTCCGGTACACCCGCTGACATCAGCGGACTGCCGTCCGAAAACGATTGTTGTTGTGCAAACAGGCCGTAAAGCAGCGACTTGTTAGTCCACTCAAAATTAAACGCCAGCGCTACCGCCTGACGCACCCGTTTGTCTTTGAGAGCTTCACGGCCAAGATTGAAGACTATCCCGGTGACCGCTGGCGGTTGCCCGTCCGGCAGCTCGGCTTTGATCACCTGACCACTTTGGATCGCCGGGAAATCGTACTGGGATGCCCATTTCTTGGGGTCAGATTCGGTTCTGACAGTCACTTCGCCCGCCTTGAATGCCTCGAATGCCGCAGTCTGATCCGCAAAATATTCGATACGGATGTTGTCGAAATTGTGCCGCCCTTTGTTGATCGGCAGATGCCAGCCCCAATAATCTGGATTGCGCTTGAAACTCACGCGTCGGTTCACATCGATACTGTCCACAACATAAGGGCCGGACCCGGGTGATATCTCCAAACGGCTCTCGTCCAGCTTGGCGCCGGTTTCTTCGTACCATTTGCGCGACCAAACTGGCACTGTGCCGACCTGATCAATCAGACTGCGACGGGAAATGCCTTCGGTGAAATAGAATTTGATTGTGTGGTCGTCAATGACTTCAGCCTTGGGTATGCGCGCGCGCACTGCATCGCCGTAGGATTTCAGACCTTCATCCAGCAGCAGATTGTGGCTAAAGTACACATCATGCGCTGTAACCGGATTGCCATCGGAAAACCGGGCCTCAGGTCGCATATGGAAAATGACCCAATCTTTGGTCGTCGGGTATTCAAGGCTCTCGGCCAACAGGCCGTACATGTCGTTTGGAGCATCCGCAGGCAGGGCGCCCGACCCAGCCAGAACCTGACCCAGCAGGCTTTCGTACATCACTGTCGACAGCGCCCCTGACCGGCCTTTTCGGGTGTACGGGTTCATTGAATCAAACGTGCCGCCGACCGCCAACGAAATCTCTCCGCCCTTCGGCGCATCGGGGTTTACGTAACTAAAATGAGTGTAATCGGCAGGGTATTGAAGATCACCAAAATAGGAATAGCCATGGCTGATGATCATATCGCCTTCCTGCGCCTTTACCGGGGCAGCAATCATCAGCATCCAAATCAAGGTGATCCCGGCTGCCACAATGGTCCATCTCCGGTTTTGGCGTGCGGCTACGGCATGGGATTTGGCACGGGATCGGGTCATCTGGCGCATTCGTTGTCCTTTTGATCATCGTCGCAAGTTGGTCTGTTGTATTGCATATTAAAGCTAAGGGGCGAGAACGCCAAGATTCAAGGCCCGAATTGATCGGGACAAGCTGATTTGACCTCAGTTATGCGCCTACCATGAAAAAAGACCGCTCTCGGGGCGCGAAAGCGGTCAATAAAACAGGATTGGGAAGTGATCAATCGTCCAGGCTGTCCAGATACGCAATCAGATTGGCGCGATCTTGTGCCTTTTTCAGGCCGGCAAACGCCATTGTGGTGCCCGGTGCGTAATCCTTTGGCTTGGTTAGGAAGCCGTCTAGGTTTTCCGGGGTCCAGTCGCCTTCCATGCTGGTCAAGGTCGATGAATAGGCCCCAAAGCCAGAGGCTGATCCTTTGTCACGACCAACAACGCCATAAAGGTAAGGGCCAGTGCTGTTTGCTCCGTCTTCCGCCTTGTGGCAGGCGCCACATTTCTTAAAGACTTTCGCGCCTTTGCCAACGTCGGCTGAGGCCATCATCTCTTCAAAGCTTGGTCCGGTCTCTTCAGAATCACCGGAGTCTTCAGCACCGGTATCGATCACATAAGATTGCTCGCCGTGACCGTGCGAAGTATAAAGTGCGTCTGCCGCAGTCTTGCCCAGCAGAAAGACCAAAAGGGCCCCACATAGGCCGGCTGCGATCTTGGTGACTGTCATCGTGTCAAACATTGATCCGTGTTCCATAACTTGCGCTTGGCGCGTATCTATTGCTTCCCCTTCTCTGAGGCAAGGTATAGTTAGCGCGACCAAACGACCTTTGGGTCACAAAATGACAAGGACAGGGCCACATGACCCAAAAAATTGCTTTTCAAGGAGAGCTTGGTGCCTATTCACACGAGGCCTGCCGCAAGGCCCGTCCAGAAATGGAAGCTTTGCCCTGCCGAACGTTTGAGGACGCAATTTCCGCTGTCAGTACCGGCAGCGCTGATTTGGCAATGCTGCCGGTCGAAAATTCTACCTATGGCCGGGTTGCCGATATCCATTCCCTGCTGCCCAAATCCGGATTACATATTATCGAGGAGGCGTTCGTGCGGGTTCACATAAACCTGCTCGCGGTGCCAAACACCTCTCTTTCCGACGTGCAGTCCGCCATGAGCCACACCGTGCTTCTGGGCCAGTGCAAGAAGTTCCTTGAGCAGCATGGCATTCAGCGGATCACCGGAGCAGATACTGCCGGCTCGGCCAAACATATTGCGCAGGAAGGCAATCCGCAGGTTGCGGCGCTGGCGTCAGAACTTGCGGCCGAGATCTACGGACTGGACGTGCTTGCCCGCCACATCGAGGATCAGGGCAATAACAGAACCCGTTTTCTGATTATGTCACGCGATGCGAACACAACGCGCCGAGGCGATCACGGCATGATTACCAGCTTCGTGTTTCAGGTCCGCAACATTCCCGCAGCGCTCTACAAGGCGATGGGCGGGTTTGCCACAAATGGCGTAAACATGACCAAGCTGGAAAGCTACATGGTCGGCGGATCCTTCACTGCCACCCAGTTTTATGCTGACATTGAAGGACACCCCGACGACACCTCTGTAAAACTCGCCCTTGAGGAGTTGGATTATTTCACTGACATGCTCGAAATCCTGGGCGTTTATCCAGCTGACCCAGGCCGGTCTTAGTAGGTCTGAGAAATTGAACTCTGCCGCTCTTCGATATCCCTGGCAAAATCAGAAACGCGTTGCTTGAACCGTTTCGTCAAATTGGATTTTGCCAGCCGAAGGGACTGGATCAATAGCCGCGCGGACAGGTTCTGTGGTTTCAGCTCAAGCGCAACAGAGACCCGGGTGCGGGTCCGAGACATCGCCATCAAGTCCAGTGAAAGTTGGCCAGTGAGCCCTGTAGATACCGATGAGAAAACCATGCAATTGGGCTGGTCATATTCTGCTAAAGTTATATCCAGTTTACGCGATTTTCCTCGCAGCACGAATGCGGCTTTCCACATCATACCGACGCCCGGCACAGTCAGCCGATCAACACGCCGAACCTCCGCCCCCCGTCGCAGGGCGCTGCGTTCATAGGCGTGAAATTCCGACAACATCTCAAACACCTGTTCAATCGGTGCGTTGATGTCTTCTCGAGTCGAAAATTTCATAGCTGTTGTCTGCCTGCGCGCAGTTGTGTCTTGGACGTCTGTTGCATGAGTTCGCTAACCATTGCGTTAATCTAGTGAATCCGCAAGCCAGTTTCGCAGAACAAAATGGGCGATCGATCCTTTTCGGGCTGGGTGCAGTTTAGGGTGGGTGCCGGCAAACGCATCCATCATTTCTTCACGGGTGACCCACATCGCGTCTTCAATTTCGGTCGGATCAATGGTGATCTCGTTTGTCAGCGCGACGCCGGCGCAGCCAAACATAAGCGACGCAGGAAACGGCCACGGCTGACTGGCGAGATATGACACCGGTCCGACTTTGATCCCGGCCTCTTCCATGACTTCGCGACGGACCGCGGCCTCGAGCGTTTCACCGGGTTCGACAAATCCGGCCAGCAAAGAATACATGCCGTCCGGCCATCCAGGCGACCGCCCCATCAAAACTGAATTGCCGTGAGTGATCAGCATGATCACAACCGGATCAGTGCGCGGAAAGTGGTGCCCGCCACAGGCCGCACAATCTCGTTGCCAGCCGGCTTGCGCCATGTCGGTCTTAGCCCCGCAGCGCGCACAGTAACCGTGGCTCTGATGCCAGGCAAAGATTGCCTTTCCAGTGGCGGCGAGTTCCGCATCTCGGGCGCTCAGATGCGTCATCACACCGCGCAACTCAGCAAAAACATGATCGGGCGGCAATGCGGGATGATTTTGCTCGCTCGGGTCAAAAAAGGCTCCCAGCTTAGCCTCGTCGATATCACTCGGCTCCCACCCCGTAAGGTCGAAGGCAAAAATTGCCCGATCATCCTCACGCCCCAGCAGAATGCGGTCGAGCGCAGCATCCACCAGAACGGCGTGATCCAACGGCAATCGCACCAATGCATCACGCTCAGCGCCCGAAATCAGCGGTTTACCACGCCAATACAACACCGCGCTTGCATCGGGGCTGGCGGCTGCCAGTGCCAAAGCGGTCACATCGCCGCGCAGTTCGGCGCCACGATCAAGACCGGAACCACCAAATGTCACTGTTTCTGCGTGTTTCATGCCCTGCCCCTGTCATGCTGGTCTTTTGTGACGCAATGACATGCCCCTCGATTTCGCGCAATGGCACCCGCCTTTATGATGGACCGAACCCAAGAACCAAATCGGCGTCACGTACCTGATTTGATCCGTGCGCATTGATCTGCGCTTTTGATCTGGCGCTTCAAATTGGGGATCTCCGCGGGTCTGCGTTATTATAACTGCTACACGCGGCATCGCTTGCGAATCCATTCGACCACGCCTATATCCGATATTGAGAGGTTGGCGCGGGCAGGCACCTCGCCAACCTGGTCAGATCCGGAAGGAAGCAGCCATAACGAGCCCCGCTTGGGTCGTTGTCAGCCTCTCACCCCAGTAAAAGCTCTGAAGGTATTTCGGCGGAAGACGCGCAAGGTTGATTTTCAACCGGGCCTTAACCTAAAATCAACCCAATCCGGGATGCCGCACATCAATTCCTGACGCCCGAAGGCCCTGGGGGCCGGAGCAAATAATGTAATGGCGCAGAATGCGCCCCCGTCGGGTCAACCCCGGCGCCTGACTGCACCCAAGTCATTCACACTTGTCCCAGCTACAGGCTGCGCGCGCCAAAACTGTCACATTCCGAGATATTGCCGCTATCATAGCCGCGCGCGAACCAGCGCGAACGCTGCTCTGAGGTGCCATGCGTAAACGTATGTGGTTGCGGCACCCGACCTGCCTGGCTTTGCAAATGATCATCTCCAATGCGGCGCGCCGCGTTCAACGCTTCCTCAAGGTCGCCGCGTTCGAGTAGCCCCTGGACGGACCGGGCCCAGACGCCGGCCAGGCAATCAGCCTGCAATTCCAATCGCACCGTCAGCCCATTGGCTTCTGTCTGTGACACTTGTCGACGACGCTGATCGACGGGACCAAGTATTCCGATTAGGTTTTGCACATGATGTGCCACTTCATGCGCAATGACATAAGCGGCGGCAAAATCGCCCTTGGCCCCCATCTGACGCGAAAGGGTGACAAAGAATTCCGTGTCCAGGTACGCTTTTTGGTCGGCAGGGCAATAAAACGGGCCTGTAGCGCCCGATGCACCCCCACAGGGGCTTTGGGTTACGCCTGAATAGAGCACCAGCACCGGAGGTTGATACGTTCGGTTTAACTGTTGCGCAAATATCTGGCCCCAGACCTGCTCTGTTGTGGCCAGCACCCTGGTTGAAAACTCCGCCGCCTGATCCTGCTCAGGGCTTGTGGCCTGGGTCTGGGCCGGGGCAGCTGTCTGGTTCAGCAAAGGCGTTACATCAATGCCGGCGAAATAGCCGATTGCGAGTACCAACAGGAGTCCGACACCGCCAATACCGCCAGCTTTACCTGCGCCGGATCGACGGCGGTCATCGACGTTACGACTGGATTTCACACCTCGCAAACGCATTTCAATCTCCTGACGCCTGTGTTCAGCTTTTAGCTTAGCCCGACACGAGGCCGAGGCGAAGAGGAAACGATTGACCTTTTCTCACGCGAAGCTGGTGGACGCCGCGCTCGCCTCGCTTTACCCTCCGGCCTTGATCCCGAATCCGACAGATGGACTCATGAGCCAAGACACACCCCAAGCCTATCGCGTTCTTGCCCGCAAATACCGCCCCGAAACATTTGTTGATCTGGTCGGGCAGGATGCAATGGTGCGTACGTTGAAAAACGCGTTTGAGGCGGACAGAATCGCGCAGGCCTTCATCATGACCGGCATTCGCGGGACCGGCAAAACCACAACCGCGAGAATCATCGCCAAAGGCATCAACTGTGTTGGGCCCGACGGCACCGGAGGTCCGACAACCGAACCTTGCGGGAAATGCGAAAACTGCGTGGCCATCATGGAAGGCCGCCATGTCGACGTGATGGAAATGGACGCTGCCAGTCGCACTGGCGTCGGCGACATTCGTGAAATCATCGATTCAGTGCATTACCGCGCCGCCTCAGCGCGTTACAAAATCTACATCATTGACGAGGTGCACATGCTGTCCACCTCGGCGTTCAACGCGCTTTTGAAGACGTTGGAGGAGCCGCCTGCCCACGTCAAATTCATCTTTGCCACCACCGAGATCCGCAAAGTTCCGGTCACCGTCCTGTCGCGCTGCCAGCGCTTTGATCTGCGTCGGATCGAACCTGAAGACATGATTGCGATGATGCGCAGGATCGCGGCGTCTGAAGGGGCAGAAATAACAGCTGACGCCCTTGCGCTGATCACCCGTGCCGCCGAAGGGTCAGCGCGCGATGCGACCTCCCTGCTGGATCAGGCGATATCGCACGGCGCAGGCGAAACAACAGCAGATCAAGTACGCGCCATGCTGGGCCTTGCCGATCGCGGCCGAGTGCTGGATCTTTTTGACATGATTATGCGCGGAGACGCCGCAGGCGCCCTGACCGAACTCAGCGGACAATATGCCGACGGCGCAGATCCGATGGCCGTGTTGCGGGATCTGGCCGAAATCACCCACTGGATCTCGGTTGTAAAAATTACCCCGGACGCCGCAGACGACCCGACCATCAACCCGGACGAGCGGGTGCGCGGGTTGCAGATGGCCAAAGAACTGCCGATGCGGGTGATGACGCGGATGTGGCAGATGCTGCTGAAATCGCTGGACGAAGTGGCCGCTGCACCAAACGCAATGATGGCCGCCGAGATGGCAATCATTAGGTTGACCCATGTTGCAGATCTTCCGTCGCCCGAAGATCTGGTTCGCAATTTACAAAATACCCCTGTTCCACCGACGCCGCCACGCGGAGGTCAGACTGTTCAACCCCCGACTGCTGATGCAGGAACCCAGGCTGTTGCGACTCCCCCTAGCAGCGGTAACGGAGGAAGTGGAACAGTCACAGCAATTGCGCCGCAAGCAGATCTGGCGCTGGCCCGCTATCCAAGCTTTGACCATGTCGTCGAACTGATCCGCACAAACCGTGACGTCAAGCTGCTGGTCGAAGTCGAAACCGGTGTGCAACTTGTCAGTTATCAACCGGGTCGTATCGAATTTGTCCCCACCGACTCTGCGCCGCGTGATCTGGCCCAAAGACTGGGTGCGAGGTTACAACTCTGGACGGGCAACAGATGGGCCGTGACAGTCGTGAACGACGGTGGTGCTGAAACCATCGCCCAACTCCGCGACGCCGCTGGCAACGCTCTAAAGGCCCAGGCCGAGGCGCACCCTTTGGTGCAGGCAGTCCTTGCTCAGTTCCCCAACGCGCGAATTACTGGCATTCGTACACCCGATCAGATTACGGCAGATGCCCAAATTGAGTCTCTGCCCGAAGTAGAAGACGAATGGGATCCGTTCGAGGACGGATGAGTTGTCAGAAAAATGGCCGCCCGCCACACGGCAACAATACCCGCGTTTTGGCGAAGTCGCGCACAGCATATGGCTCAAAATCTGGCCAACCCCTTGTGACACCCTGCACCCGCGCGTATCTCTGAACCTAACATTGAATGAACAGGAGATGACGAAATGCTCAAAGGACTAGGCGGCATGGGTGATATGGCCAAGATGATGAAGGCCGCGCAGGAAATGCAAGGCAAGATGGCAACATTGCAGGAAGACATGCACAACATCATGGTCACCGGTGAATCCGGCGCCGGTCTGGTCAAAGCGACGTGCACTGCCAAGGGCGAGTTGAAAACCCTCGATATTGACCCGTCGATTTTCAACGGTGACGATAAGGAAGTGGTCGAAGATCTGATCCTTGCCGCCATCAAAGAAGCACAGGGCAAGGCCTCGGACAAGGCACAAGAAGAGATGGGTAAACTCACCGAGGGCATGGGGCTGCCAAAAGATATGAAGCTGCCGTTTTAAGACGGCGGTTTTCCCAAACTCGCTTGGTGTGACAAAGTGAGACCTTGATGAAATCCTGCGATGTCGCACACCCCTGCAATTAGAACCCCCAAAGGCACACCGATTTGAGCAGCACCAAGGACATCGACACGCTCATCGAATTAATGGCAAAATTACCTGGCCTCGGCCCTCGGTCGGCCAGACGGGCGGTGCTCCACCTAATCCGCAAACGCGCGCTGCTGCTTACGCCATTGGCTGACGTGATGCAGGTGGTGGCTGCAACCGCACGCGAATGCCTCAATTGCGGCAATGTCGGAACCGAGGATATTTGCGATATCTGCACGTCGGAAAAACGCAGCAATGGCGAGCTTTGCGTGGTCGAAGATGTCGCCGACCTCTGGGCGATGGAACGCTCAGGCGTGTTCAAGGGGCGCTACCATGTGCTCGGCGGAACTCTCTCAGCACTGGACGCAGTGGGACCGGATACGTTGCGCATCCCACGCCTGATAGACCGTGTGCGTACCGAAAATATCTCAGAAGTGATCCTTGCGCTTAATGCGACTGTCGACGGGCAGACCACAGCGCACTACATCGCCGATCAGTTGGAAGGATCGGTCGAGCTGACGTCGCTGGCGCAGGGAGTGCCGATTGGCGGTGAGCTGGACTATCTGGATGACGGGACAATTTCTGCAGCCCTCAAGGCGCGAAAACGGCTCTGAAACAAAAAACACCCGGCGCAATCATGCGCCAAGTGTCAAATTGTTCTGATCAGCAATCAGACTGAAGGACTAAGATGTCTTGCTTTTTTGCTTGCGCATCATGGCGAGGCCACCAACGGCGAATAACAGCATGAAACCTGTCGCCGGCAGCGGCACCACTGCAATACGCAGATCGTAGAGAGCCGCGCCGCCGTTTCCGGAAAGTGTCAACTTGTACCTGCCAGGACCACCGGAAAGGTTCAGTCGTCCGAGGGGATCACCTGTCGAAAGTTGGCGCGATATTGAGTTGGGCTGACCGTTCAATTTAGTAAGTGTAAACAATGTTGAGTTGCTATTACTTGGATTTTTGCTTTCAAACCCTGCGCCAATGAACGAGACCGAAAACGCGGACTTCGCTCTAAAACTGAAGCTGTCTTGCCGGTTAACTATCACGCCGTGTACATCAATTTGTGAAAGAGATCCGTCGCCCAGGTAGCGCCCTTTCTTAGTAATTCTAAAACCAGGAGCCTGGCTGTTTACACTCCCACGGACGTCACGCTCAATGTTTTTGGATCCTGCCACAGTGTCTCGGCGGCCCTCAGTGAATGCCGCGGTTGCTGCAAGCGCCGCTCCGCCTGCCGTTCCGAGGACCAGGACAGCAGCTATAAGTTGAGTAATCTTCATTGTCTTCACATTTCCAGTTTTAATTCACGATGCTTTAGCGCGCCGGACTCTATGAGTTTGCCCCCAAAAAACGCCTGAGCAGAACGATAAATGAGGGCCGAGAAATAGTCTATAAATCCGTGATTTTAAAGACTATTCCACCACTATTTGGAACCAATGCCATTCTTTGACCGACATTGTGGCCAACAATTGACACAATCGATACTTGATAGCCCCACTTGGGCTACGTGGCAGACTAAGCTTTAAGTAGAATCAGCGTGATAACCGTCATTAGACTTTGTTTTCGTCATCAGGGCCGGGATCAGGCAAATTGAACAGACTATCGGCATCGACCAGCAACTCTTCTTCTTCGTCATCGTCAGCCGACCCGCTCAGAGAAAATGTTTCGAGACCTTCAATAGCTGTTGGCATTTTTGGTTCGGGATCGCCGCCTAGCGACTGTTCTGTGCTGACGAGCTTGCGGCGCTCATCATCGCTCATCACTTCGCCGCTCGCGGCCTTTTTCGCGGCGGCTTTCTGAACCGCAGCGTCCAGTTCGGACTGTTTGCACAATCCAAGAGCGACCGGATCAATCGGCTGAATGTTGGAGATGTTCCAATGAGTCCGCTCGCGGATTGCCTGAATAGTTGGTTTGGTTGTTCCGACCAGTTTTGACACCTGAGCGTCTGTCAGTTCGGGGTGGAACTTTACCAGCCACAGGATGGATGCAGGACGATCCTGGCGTTTGGACAGCGGCGTATAACGCGGTCCGCGACGTTTTTCTTCGCCGACGGCAGCGGCGTTGAACTTTAACTCAAGTCTAAGCGACGGGTTCGCTTCGGCTTTGGTAATATGTTCCTGCGTCAGCTGGTTGTTGGTGATCGGATCAAAGCCCTTTACGCCTGTGGCGACGTCCCCATCAGCGATGCCCTGCACTTCCAACTCGTGCATTTCGACAAAATCAGCAATCTGCTTGAAGCTGAGAGTTGTGTTATCAACCAGCCAGACGGCAGTTGCCTTTGCCATAATCGGTTTTGCCATGTCACGTCTCCTTGCGCATATCTTCCCCGTTGCCTGTAAAGGCGGCCCTGAGGGTCAGGACGGGTTACCATTGTCGGGGAACTTAGAGGCTATATAGTCGGGGTCGTGCGATAAGGGAAGAGTAGAATGCGCTGGCTGTTGATCTGGATATTGTCTGCCTCGACCGTTTGGGCGGGCGACGGTAAGCCCGGAAAATTTGACTATTACGTACTGGCGCTCAGTTGGTCGCCTAACTGGTGCGCCCGGAACGGCGATGCGCGTGGGTCGGATCAATGCGATGCGCACAATGATCATGGATGGATATTGCATGGGCTCTGGCCCCAATACCATAAGGGGTATCCGAACTATTGCCGCACCGCTGAGCCTGCTCCAACCCGGTCAATGACAAATGCGATGTCAGACATTATGGGAACCAGCGGTCTGGCCTGGCACCAATGGCGCAAACACGGGGTATGTTCGGGTCTCTCGGCCGCTGACTATTATGATCTTTCACGCCAAGCTTATGGAGCGGTGGTGCGCCCCGCCGTGTTTCGCAGTCTGAACAATGCCGTTAAACTGCCCGCGACGGTTGTGGAAGAGGCCTTCCTGAAAGACAACCCCGGTCTGGAGCCGGATATGATCACAATCACTTGCAAAGACGGTTATATTGAAGAGGCGCGCTTATGTTTCTCGCGCGATCTGACACCTGTTCCCTGTGGTCAGGATGTGGTGCGCGATTGCAAATTGAATAGGGCCGTATTCGAGGCTGTTAGATAGGAATTGGCGCTGAGCCAGTCAGATGGGAACAACAGGGTTGGGATTGCCACCGGCCTTCATTTTCCGGGACAAGATGCTTCGACATGGCCCAGATACAGCATTGCATTAACTTTTTCGTCTGAGCGATGGCCTCCGCGGGAGAACGATCTTGCGAAAACAAATGCAGTTGCGGCCGATAGCCATCTGTTGACAAGTCTAAGGTAAGACCTCACCTCCAGCGATCTCCCCTGTCGTCGACAGGCTGCTGCGATTTGAGCTGTTGGGGGCGGAGAAGTTCCAATACACTCTCCTAAAGACGAGAAAACCCCGCAGATCCATGGACATACGGGGTTAAATCTACTCTTGGATAACAGCCGGGATGATTTACATCATGCCTTCGCGCTGGATCTTCTTGCGTGCCAGTTTACGGGCACGACGGATCGCTTCTGCCTTCTCACGCGCTTTTTTCTCGGACGGTTTCTCGAAATGTTGCTTAAGCTTCATTTCACGAAACACACCTTCGCGCTGGAGTTTTTTCTTCAGAGCCCGAAGGGCCTGATCGACATTGTTGTCACGAACACTAACCTGCATGTGGTTTTCACCACCTTTCTAGTATGAGTTGCAATGATTTGCAGGAATTGGCCATATAGCAAAGCCCCGTTATGTTGTCTAGTATCGACAAGACACTGCAGGAGGCCGCCATGTCCACCAAACCAAACGATGATCCAGTTGCCGCTTTGCTAAAGGCTGCGTTGACCCACGTCCCGTTTGACGGGTGGTCTGAGGCGACGTTTAAGGCTGCAATATCGGATAGTGGCTTGGACGCCGCGCTTGCTCGTACCGCCTGTCCTCGCGGTGCGGTCGATCTGGCGGTAGCCTTTCATTCTGCAGGCGACAAAACCATGCTGGAGCGGATAAAGGCGACCGACATGCAAGCCTTGAAGATTCGCGAGAAAATCGCCGCTGCCGTGCGATTCCGGCTCGAAGCGGTAGACGACAAGGAGGTCGTGCGCCGTGGCACAACCTTGTTTGCATTGCCACATCACGCAGCCGACGGGGCCAAGGCAATTTGGGGCACCTGTGACAAAATCTGGGACGCGCTGGGTGATACCTCGGACGACGTGAACTGGTACACAAAACGCGCGACCTTGAGCGCTGTCTACAGTTCGACGGTGCTTTATTGGCTTGGCGACGATTCGATCGGGCATCAGGCCACATGGTCCTTCCTTGATCGCCGCATCGAGAACGTGATGCAGTTTGAAAAATTCAAAGCGCAGGTGAACGAAAACCCTTTTCTAAAGCGTGTTCTGTCCGGACCGTTCTGGGCACTCAGCAAAGTCAGAGCACCGTCAAAAAAACCCAATAATGACCTGCCGGGCAGTTGGAACAGACCACATGACTGAACCCCGAATTGGGTGATGCATGAAATAATGCCGCTGGACAGTGCCGTCGATTTTTTGTTGCTGGCAGAGGGTCCGATTTACATGTTCACCTGCATTTGTGATCTGTAGTTTCGCGCAGGCCCGCGCACTGCTAGACAGGTCGTAATAACAAGGAGCCTGTTCTGATGATCCGAACCATGCGCGCGATAGAGATCACCGAGCCGGGCGGTCCTAACGTATTGCGGATGACCAGCCGACCGATCCCAGAGCCGGGATACCAAGACGTATTGATCCAAGTTGCTTATGCAGGGGTCAATCGCCCAGACGTATTGCAACGCGCAGGCGCATACGCCCCGCCGCCAACCGCCAGCGACCTCCCGGGCTTAGAGGCCTCGGGTGTTATCGCTGGCATCGGACCGGGCGTTTCGGATTGGAACTTGGGCGACGAAGTCTGTGCCCTGCTTCCCGGTGGCGGATATGCCGAATACGTGACAACTCCCGCGGCGCATTGTTTGCCAATTCCCAAGGGCATGGACTTAAAGCAAGCAGCGTGCCTACCTGAAACCTATTTTACTGTTTTTTCCAATGTCTTCATTCGCGGCCAGCTTGTGGCAGGGGAGCGGTTTCTGGTGCATGGCGGCTCGTCTGGCATCGGGACCACTGCAATTCAATTGGCCAATGCGTTTGGCGCACGTGTGTTTGCAACTGCAGGGTCGCAGGCAAAATGTAATGTCTGTATCTCCTTGGGCGCCGAACAGGCCATCAATTATCGAGAAACCGATTTTGTTGAGATTCTGAAGGCCCAAGGCGGCGCCAATCTGATTTTGGATATGGTCGGCGGCGACTACCTCCCCCGGAATATCGGTGCCCTTGCAGATGACGGGCGTCTGGTACAGATCGCGTTCCTACAAGGCCCTGAGGTCAAACTGAACTTTGCCCAGATCATGATGCGGCGACTGACTGTCACCGGCAGCACCTTGCGCCCGCAAAGTTCTCTGGCCAAAGCCCGGATCGCATCAGACCTGCGAGAGGCGGTTTGGCCGCTACTGGAAGCGGGGCAGATTGCGCCAGTCATCGACAGCGAGTTTGATCTGGCCGAGGCGGTTGACGCCCATGAGCGCATGGAGGGCGGCAGCCATATCGGGAAGATTGTACTGTCGGTCGCATAAACAGGTGTTTTCAGGGCGATGTACTGTTTGGATTAGTACGGATTTCCTCAGCAAACTGCAGCAAACTCGGATCATTGGGGTTGATCTCAAGTGCGTCGGCCAGCACCGTGCGTGTTGCCTCAAGACCTTCGGTCGCGGCAGCGATGCGCACAAGCATCACCCACGCATCAATCCGTTGAGGATCAAGACTCACAACTTCTCTGAACGCAGTGATTGCCGCCGGCGGATTACGCATGGCCAGTGCGATGCCGCCAAGCTGCAGATGAGTCTCAGGAAAATCAAACCGGTTGGCCAGTGATTGCCGCCACTCAGACGTCGCAATGCGCAGATTTGCCGCCATTCTCTGGGGCAGCCGCGCAATCGGCGCATCCACCAACTGCCGTGCCGCAATGATGCGCACGGTCTGGATCGGGTCGGCAAGCAGATCAACCAGCCGGAGAACCCGGTCCTGATCTGGCGCCAGGCGTTGCAGACCTATGGCAGCGGTTCGAATAACCGGATCCGGGTCAGACAGCAGCGGTACAAACCTTTCGGCAACGGCCGGATCGCCGGATTGCTCAAGCAGCCACAGAGCGGTGGCCCGGACGATCCCCGGCTGGCCTGCATCTGCCGCCAGATCCGAGAGCGCCCCCGCCGCCGCAACCGGGTTAGCCCGACCTTTCGCAAGAGTCTGCCCATAATGCAGACCCCGGTTTTGTGAGGCCGGATACCAATCAGCGATCTGGGCGGCGGCCCAGTCGGCAGATTGGTCCTGATGACAGGTTGTGCAGGCATCCGGACTGCCAGTTTCGCCTGCCAGATCGGGCCGCGGAATGCGGAAGCTGTGGTCGCGCCGCCCGTCCACGCCCATGTAGACCTGCTCAACCATATGGCAGCTCTTGCACTGGGCACCCTCGGAACCTTCCGTGTGGAAATGATGCTCCGGGCTGTCATAAATCGCAGGTTTCAGTGTCGAGAACTCTGCATTTCCCGCTTGTGAATGGCACTGTGTGCAGACCGCGTTCCCTTCGGCTTTCAGGTCAGTTGAATGGGCGTTGTGGCAGTTCGTGCATCCTACGCCTCGCGCATACATTTTTGACTGCAGGAACGAGCCGTAGACGTAAACCTCGTCGAGGATTTGCCCATCCGCGTGGTAAAGCCCAGGGCGGAGCTGCGCCAGATTGTATGCGTCATGATAAGGTGTGCCGGGCAGCGGATTGCCCTGCCCCTGCGCCTCGCGCCGAGAATGGCAGCCAGCGCATTGCTGTATCGTGCTCTCGGCACCATCAAAGGCCATAGTCAGACCAACCGCGTCGACCTGTCCATCCCATCCCGAAATGTCCTGATCTTTGGTCCACGCAAGATGCACCGCAGCCGGTCCGTGGCAGGATTCGCATCCCACACCCATTTCGGCCTGTGTTGAGGAATATGTGCCGCTTTCAGGGTCATAGTTCTTTTCAAAACCAGTGGCATGGCACTCTGCGCAGCGGGCGTTCCAATTTTTGTAGGGGCCGGTCCAGTGCAATCCGTCATCTGGTGGCAGAACCTGATCGGGGTAAAGATGAAACCACGTTTTCTGTTCTGTATCCCAAACAACATCAAAGCTTTGCAAACGGCCCGGTTCAGTTTCCAATAAATACTGCTGCAAGGGCTCAATACCAGCGACAGAGTGCACCGGATAATCAGTGGTTGCGCCATCGTTCTCGGTTACCGTTACAAAGTGACGACCACCGTCGATGCGAAACTGGGCCAGCATTCCATCATGAGTGAATTCAGTTCCGTCGAAATCTGCGACAATGTTCTCAGCTGTCGGCGCTGTCCAAGCAAGGGCATGGTCCGATCCGGTCCAGCTCTCGGTTGCGTCGCTGTGACAATCTGCGCAGGCCTGCGACCCGACATAGGCGGGAACAGTCAATTCTTGGGCGAAAACAGGCGGGGCGCCAAATGAGAACGCGACGAGAACCGCCGCCGACACGATCCGTCCTAGGGCAGAAGCCTGTGCAATAAAGGTCAAGATCAGGCCCTTCCAGCTAAATCGCAAAATTAAAATATCTCTCCACCAATCGATAGAGGACCCAATGATCCCGCGCCAGAACAAACCCACACAGATCAGTCAAAGCGAAGGCGGGTTTCGCGATCAAAACCCGCCTTCTGAAAGTCATCTATACCTGAATGGGCGTTTATTGGTTGCCCTGTGATCCGGCCATCACCGATTCCATAACGCGGTCAAGACTGAAGCTGCCCGGCTTTTGACGCGGCGGGAACTCGGCAAAGCTTTGCAGCCAATTGCCAACATAAGCCCCTGCGGGGGCGATAACGAACATGTGCTCGACCCACCAGCGTTGATACCCCATCGCGTCTTCGGCCTCGGCCCGCTCGAACGGATCCATGCGCAAATTGGTGATGGACGGAGCCCGCAAAACCTCGAATGGAGCGGTCCAGACCCTCATGCCCTCAGCATTCTGACGCAGGAACGTGACTTTCCAATCATTATAGCGCAGCGCTGCTACCGAGCCGTCGTCTGTCCAGTAGAAGAACTCTTCGCGCGGCCAATCGGCCTCGCCTTTCAGCGCTGGTGCCA
>RCNF010000033.1_pt1 | contig 53318 bp, 51 predicted proteins | sample 2041311 | NCBI WGS metagenome assembly RCNF01 (sample SAMN09708228, study PRJNA481090) | Marine sediment metagenome, whole genome shotgun sequencing project. | biome: marine sediment; feature: ocean; material: sediment; isolation source: Sewage treatment plant 2 marine sediment (STP2) ...
TGTTGTTCATCTCTTTTTTTGCATAACTTGTCGATATGACGCCTTCTAAGGCGCCCTATTTTTTATAATATACACCCTACAAGGCGCCCTATTACGATATTTAAGGGGTAAAAGGCGCCTCAGACAGTGCTTAAATTTAGAATTTTTATCATAATACATGGCTATGGCTATATATTGCGATATGTAATGTAAGTATTTGTAAACAAGGCGTCCTATTACGATATTTAAGGGCAAAAGTAGCCGCAAGTTAAGCTTTTACTAATACACTACCAAGGATTTTTATCATGGATGAGTCAGTTACGTTTCGACCCACAGCGACCAGATTGATGGGCCAGGTACGCGAAACACTTCGGCTTTATCATTACGCATACAATACTGAAAAATCGTATGTTGAATGGACCTTAATATTTATTCGTTTCAATGGAAAGAAACACCTCAGAGACATGGGTAAGTTTGAAATTGAACGGTTCTTAAGCCATCTTGCGGTTAATCGAAATGTTGCTGCCTCAACTCAGAAACAGGCATTTTGTAGTTGCTTACGCTGCTCTCTCCTCTATTTTTTCATGCCACATTCTTGTTTATAAACACTTGACTCACTAAACCCTCAGCAAAAACCACAGGTCAGAGCCAATGCCAGTAAGTTAAGAATGATTTCCAGTGTATGGGTGCGCCGTGCGCACCGTGAAAATTCTTACTGGCTGGGATTTTGGTGCGCACGGGGCACCCTACTATGATACTTATTTCCCTTAACTTACTGACATTGACGTCAGAGCTTATATTTTGCATCATGGCTCATTTGAAGCCGTTATGGGATAGGTGAACCATTCCATAAGCAGTGATAACTCTTATAAAATCAATTGTGTTTAAATAAATGTTGATATCCAATCAAAGCACTTAATGCATGTTGTACATAATCAATTCTAATTTCATCCATAGTCTCATTATGTTCTTTTTGCTCTTCGTAGCTTTGATTTTCCCCATGAGTTTTTTTATAGGCTTCGACATCATAGCGAAAAGCTGATCGCCTCCAGGCTCCTTGAAAAGGTGTTTCTTTTATTTGTGTACGCAGTAGAAAATCTATAGCGAGAGCGATACCCGATCGGGATGACTTCTTCAGCTCCTTATCTAAAAGATAAGGGTAAAATGCATTCAATCCTTCTACACAGACCGAAGTCGGTGTGGTCTCTCCTTCAATTGAAAAGCCACCGATAAGAGATTCAAAGCTGGAGGATTTAATCTGTTGTGAAAGCATTAACTTAACAATCTTTTCAGCATGAGATATTATTCGGATGGTAACTATAAATAACAAATAGAATTATACCAACAGCCAGAAATATAGTAATGATGATGAGTTTTATGATTTCTTTGCCAATAATTTTTTCCATAAAACATATTCTATGCGAAAAACCAGGGAATCTCTTTTTGATTTTTCATCATGTACACATTCCATTCAGTCACCACCTCCACCCTCCCCCATTTCTTTCTCCAGCTGAACAGCAACAGCATTCGGCGAAGCCGAATACTGCCCCACCAGATCATAAGCAACAGGAACCACAAAAGGCGTAAACAGCGTACCCGCCACAACACCGAACATAATTACCACTCAAATCAAAAGACAAACAAAGACACCCATAAAAACGCATTTGATCATGACACCTCTGCGCAACATATTCCCGATCAGGCGCAGTATCCGTTTGTCGGATATTTTCTGTCACAGTCGGCCTATTAACCTGTCGTGATGAATTCGATCAAAAAACTTCGATAGATCGATACCCACCACGTAAAGTTTTCCGTTGTTCTCTATCTGTTGTGCCGCTTGCACTGCCTGGTGTTGGCTTCGTCCTGGACGAAAACCGTAACTATGTAATGAAAAATGCGGATCAAATATCGGTTCCAGCAATAGCTTTAATGTTGTATGTAGCACACGATCTCGCACTGTCGGTATGCCAAGTAGTGGTACACCCTTGCCTCCCGGCCTGGGTATTTCGACTCGACGAACTGGAGGGTTGATAAGTCCAGTTTGCTAATTTCTCTTGCTACTGGCTTAGCTCTTCGTCTAAACGGCTTCAAAATCTGCAGTTGAATAGTCTAGGTAAGCGCCCTGAATTATGTGGAGTAAATCGAGATGTAATGAACAAAACTGCAAGGGTGGCCGGGGCTAACTTCACATAATTTGGTACTTCACATTATGAGTTTTCGAACACCACGTAACATGCAGGTTTCACGTCTATTTTGCTAGCTCCTAACAATTGAGTTAGCTGCTCCTAGTACGACAGCCTGGGCCATATTTTTTTCTCAATTAGCAGTGCTGCTCCAGGTTGACCCATTCATTTAAGGTATTTCGCTAGATTTCTGTTGTGTCGTCAGAGTCGCTAAACTTAACCAAACGCGTAACCTGAATGTCTGATACAAAAACTACGCCTGAGTGTTCGTTATAGAAAGGAGCGAAACCTTGCAGAATTGGACTGACGAGAGGTTCTGGAACCGCAGCTATGATCATGATGAGTACATCATCTTCATTGAACATGACATGGCCATCATGAAAACCATGACTACCTTTACCCGATAAATTATTTAATATGGTGTATCCCTTTACGCCAATTCTGTCGAGTAAGTCGGTCGCGAATTCATGGTATTCACCCTCGATGATGATTTCGAGTTTTTTTAAATGATTAAATTTCATATTTTTCATAAAGCAAGAGCCTCTTGATCTTTTACCATATCCGGGTTATCTGGTGCCTGATATTCCTGCCATTCACCATTTGAATTTATATGTGTCAAACCTGTTTGTGGATCACGTATTAATACACGTATCCAGCCATTATGCATTAAACTTTTTACGCTCGAAACACGATAGATCGCATTAACTACGTGGTCGAATGGCGCCTCTATAACCGTTATTAAGCGCATGGGTTCGTGATATGGTCGACCATCAGCCAAAACAGTTTGTGCTGGCAAGCCTGTACGTAAATCACTTTGATTTCCGGTCATAACACCAAATCGACCTGCAACATTATGATAAACCTTACTACCGCTACCATAATGTTCGTTATCAACGGTAGAGAAATAATGTTCCATATTAATCCATTGCCCAACTACTAATGGCCCGGTTAGAATATTTTCCAGCAGAAGTAACTTGCTATCTACACGATAGTCGTAGGAATGTAAGAAAGCTCGGCCATCAAGTGAAAATGTTTGTGTTAATGTACGCCGCCCAATAATAAAATAAACATTACGTGATAATCCCCACTCTGGCCTCACCTGCGACCAGTCCATTGCATTGCGTAAGGCTTGTTTGTCGGCACTGTAAGGTGCTGGTAGATCTGAGATAAAATCCAGACTGGGAACCCGCTCTTGTGCACAAAGACGACTGGCCGCGAGCAAATTACTACGTAATCGATCGAGATAGATCGGGTGTGTCGAAGGCAGCAGATCCAGATCATGTAAGTCAACTTCATCTGTAGTTGTGTTATGCATGGCAGGAACAAACCAGGAGTCGTCAGGGATATTTACGCCCTGCTTTTTAAGTCGCTGCCTCACTGCAGGCTTGTTTGCCATATGCGCTAAAATTCGTGCATTGAATGCACCTATGTTACCGCCACAAGCACCACAATCGAGAGCAGATTCATATGGATTATTTTCTGACTGACTTCCGTGACCGACAACAACAATAAAGCGAGAAAAGTTTTTAACCAAACCGATCGCATGTAATGCCTGTGAGACAAAAATCACTTGCTCTTCCAGACTAAAACCTATTCGTCCGAGGCGCTCCATCTGCAGTCGAGCGTCATATGTATTGATATGATATGTTTTACGTAAGCGTTTAATAAAAGAGCGCGCCTGATCGTGATCTAGTTGCAGTTGTTCTAGTAATAGAGGTGTTACTACATCATGACCTAATGCTGCTTCACGCAATTCTCGAATTAAATTATCTTTAATTTGTTCTGGCGGCACTTCAAACTCGAGCTCTACAGCTTGAGCAACAACGGCACGCTGTACCGCACGAACAATAGAATCAGCTTTATCACGACTCAACTTATCTATTAATAGATGCGTATGTGGCTTATGTTGATGCAAACCAGAACGCCAACGATGATAAGTTCGCGGCGCAAGTGTTTTACCCACCATGTCGAAACCAAATATCCAGCCAATCGCTTCAACCGTCACAAAAGGCGAAAGGATGGTTTCTTTCAGTTTATGAACTGCTTTTTCCATAACTGTGAATGCAACAGTATCCTGAAACTCTTTCACCGTCGTTTCCATCACCAGGTTTTTTGGCGTCAACAGTACAGGACACAAGTGCGCTTCTGTACCTTTACCCAGCTCGACAAAACTAACGGGTACACCAAAGAACCCAGCGATACCGAATGTCTGGTAGTCACCCACCCCTTCCAGATGCCTACGTAATCTTTCAGAACGGACATCAATACAGAAAAGTGCTTGTGCGAATGGACGCTTATCGCTGACAACAGGCGCCTTACCCTGAAAATCATTTAATAGATTATTAATAGCTGCAGCTTCCATTGCTTCCAGCCAAATCATACCTTCATGCAGTTCCAGGTCTCGAATTATAGAAAGTAACGATGATAAGTTTTCATCTGAAATATTATTCAGCTCTTGCTCAGCATTCGCACACTCAGCAAGTCGAGTTATCGATTTCGCCATCATCGTTGCATCACGCACACGCTTTTCCTGCATGTAGCTTAAGCCGAGTTCATCGATTTTTTTATAATTGCCGGTGAGTATCGCCTGCTCTACCTTTTGCGCCCAACGGGGGTTAATAGTTCTGCCATAAAGCTGATGACGTAAACAAGCTTGCATAGGATTTTGTTTAACGAATTCTTGCAACTCATCAACATTACTCGGTATGCCTTTGCGTGCGCGATCGTCAATCAAAGCCAGGGCCAGGGTCAGACGAACTGCAAGGAAATCAACCTGGTCCCCGGGATGCTGCACACCTTTAAAATAGTGTCTTGCATTTGACCGCCAACGAATAAAACCTGCCCAGCCATGCAAACGAGAAAGTTCACGTCGGAAGACACGCATCCACCGTTCTTTTGGAATATTCAAACATTCCATCACATGAACAATTATGCCTTCAGGATCTTCAGAAACCTCGAGGATTTCACGTATTCTTCGTCCTTTAAACAGAATACCTAAACTACGAAAAGACACTTCACGCCAGGCGGAAAAGAAGCCGTCTTTTCTATTTGGCATGCCCCACGCAGATTGCCCTTCATCAAAAAAATTCAGACAACTTTTAATGACTAGCTCGTCAAGTTCTTCACCTATCCCCGTATCAAATAAACTATCTAAAGCTTCGTATAGCGGACTATTATTCAACAATGGACCACACAACTTATCAGGCAGCGCATCATCGTTTAGTTGTTTGGATTCAGGCAGGTCTTCGCCACGCAGAACCGCTGCAATATCACTATCGCTGGCAAGTGAACTCGAGCACTTGCTATCATCAACGGTAAGCGGAGATTCAACTTTAGTCATTAGCGCCAGCAACCAATTGTGCATATCGACATCTGCAATCGGTTCATGTTGACTAAGAAATTTTTCGATTAAGCCAGATAGTGGCTGATGCGATATTTTTCCTTCGTTGTAATACGTTTGATAGGCATTACGATGCAGAAAACCTTTACCATGAAAAAGCTTCTCTCCTTCAGCTATAGCATCTTCAAAGCTTAGTTTTTCTAAACCTTGAAGCGGGTTATGGTGAATAAAAGACCGCATAGGCCAAAACAATGGGATCGGTTCACCCGCAACAAAAATCATGGACCGAATTTCTGCCTTCATTCCAAGCGATAGACTCATAGTAACACCTCCGACATATAGAGGCCGCCAGCGACGAGTAAGACAAAGGAAATAAAGAATAACATGGTCATGCTCTGACTAATATCGTCATATTGAATGACTGCAGGGTCACCAACCACAAGTTCCTGTAACAGGCGGATACCTGACCAGCTCCATAGCAACCAGACCAGTACAATTGCCAGGGCAATTGAGGGCATTACCATTACAATGTTATTTATATTACTTAATAAAGAGAAAAATGAGGGGAACAAAGGACTGCCTATGACTGCCAGCATTACAACAACAAATATCCCGGTCATCCTCGGCTGCTCTTGTGCCAGACCTGTTACCACTCCTACATAAGCTGACTCATACTGTCGTTCTAATCGAGCCACCAAAATTGCAAGTAATACCAAAGGCAGGCTAAAAGCAAAGGCATGCATTATCAAATCATCAACTTTTGCACCCAGATATTCAGCAACCCAAAGTAAAGACCAGGCTGATGTAGCAATAAAACCAGTCCAGACGCTCAGTTCTTTTATAACCACCGATCGGAAACTATACAAGATAGATGTAAACAATGCCCAAAGCACGAAAGCATCAACAAGTTGCGAGGAACTGCTCTCTATCAACCAAAGACCAGGTAACGGCCAAACAAGTAACAGGATAACACGTACCCACGCAGCGCTTGCGCGTTGAAAGACAAAGTTAAAAACGATACTCATTGGGAATAGTGGTAAAAACAACCCAGCAAGAAGTAAAGTCATCGACTTCATTACACCCACCTCAACCAGACATTAAGCCGTGTTGCCAGTCTATCTAAAAGACGTACGAGCGAGCTATAAAGCTCAATGATATAAAACTCGCGTGACAATAAGGCATAAAAAGCAAGCCACAGTGGTTTGTAAACTTTTTCAACATAATAGCCTTTACGCTCACCGTAATAAGTACGAAGCCAATTTGTAATGATTGTAAGCGTTATAATTACGACAATCGCATCGAACCATAAAACATCGATACCAGCCGCTGCATACAAACGTGCAGCAAATGCCTGATCAGGATACAAGAACAAATCGAAGGCATGACTAATAAAGGTATAACCTAATACCACGATAACAAAAGAAGCTATCATCATGGTAAATAAGCGAGCAAAGTTTTTAGTTCGCATGCGATAGGTCACAAACAATAACTGGGCACCGGTTATCCAGCCGAAGAAGAGTAAAATAATAACACCTTGTTTATGAATAAAGTCCTGCGCAACTAACCAGTGCGCCAGGAATATAACTGCAGCTGGTATCACGAGCGTCATTACTGCCATCAACAACCAGGGCTTACGGTTTCGCGCTGGCCGCTTTGCAACAACGAAATTATATAAGGCGTCTTTTGGAATGCCATCATCTTTGCGCGCTTTTCCGATGACTCCCCCTGCACTTAAGAACATTGTCCCTTTGAATAGACCATGTGCTATCAAATGGTAAATTGCCAGGGAAAAGGCACCGACACCACATTCCATGATCATGAAACCCATCTGACCCATGGTTGAATAACCCAGGGCTTTCTTGATGTCATTTTGGGTGAGCATAAGTAACGAGCCAAGTACCGCTGTCGCCAATCCAACGACTAAAACCCAGTGTAAGACGCCACTGGTTTCAACATACACTGGTGCAAAACGATTAATTAAAAAACCACCTGCATTAACGATTCCTGCATGCATCAGTGCTGATACAGGCGTTGGACCACTCATCGTATACGGTAACCATGTATGTAAGAAAAATTGAGCAGAGCGTGCAAAAGCGGCTAGCGCAATTAGCGAGCCAACAACTTCAACAAGTGAAAAACCAAATACCGTTAATATTTGAGGATCAGCAGCAATACGTTCGAAGATAAATGAAAGAGACCAGCTGTCAAATGCCTGATAAAGCAATACAGCGGCTAATATCAATGGTAAATCACCAAATCGATAGGTTATCCAGGTCCAGAAGGCATAGCGGTATGCAGGGCGACTGCGCGTATCATGACCTAACAAAAAATATAGCAGGATACCGACGAGGTGCCAGGCAATAACAAGTGTAATAAGGTCGCCAGCCACAACCATTAGCATCAGGCTACCAGTCATTAAACCCAATAGTGTGAAAAACCGTCCGTACCCGGGTTCTTCTACCATGTACCTGACCGAGTAGATGTGTACGATGAGACTAATGGCAGAGATGACCAGGCACATTAGAGTACCGAGCGAATCAAAACGAATGATACCCCAACTGAATAAAAGCGAATATTCTTGTAGAGTGGCATCAGAAATTGCCAGCCAGAGAGTTATGCAGGCTAGAATAAAAGTCAGCCAAAGTGACATTACGCTAACGGTTGCAGCCCGTTTACCTAAACGGGCACAAAACAGTTGAGTCACAATTGCCGAAAAAAACGGGAGTGCGATTACTAATAAAATCAACTGCTGCATATTACAATCATTCCTCTAACACCTAAAACTAATATAACCCAAAGTCCGTAATCGCGAAAAATAACTTACCACGAAACGAAGCACACGATCGCGCGTTAAATATCTATCGATAACGCCCTGTTCTTGCTCTGTATCTGGCAATATAGATAGCGCATATTCAACTTTATACTGCCTCAGCATTTTATTCTGATTCTTAACCAACCGCCAGCTTCAGCGCTGTCACGCGCTTATCTGTGATATTTTCTGCCGGTAATTTTTTCAGCACGCCCATTGTTTCAAGACGTTTAATGGCTTGCTGGTCATTAGTACCGACCACATAAACTGATCGGCCTGCATCAATCATATCAAGCATTGCCTCTTCCAGGGCCAATGCAGAAGATACACCAAGATGTGGAACATCTTTCAGATCAACAACAAGTGCCCTGCAATCTTCTATTTGTGAATTTTTACGTGATATTGCTCGTGATGTGCCAAATATCATGGTTCCTTTCAGGTGTAGCAACAAGACTTTACCTGCTGCGGCAATTAAAAGCTCTTTTTCTAATGCGGATAGTTCAAGATCCGTCTGCCGGGGATCAGTAACAGCTTTAACGTCATCAGACTGCAATTCTGATAAGCGCGTGATGGTCATTACATTGGCCAAAAATAATCCAATACCGACTGCCACGATCAGATCAACGAATACAGTAAGTGCGATAACGCCAAATGTAATCAAAGCGCCCTTGCCAGAGATTGAATATGCGCGCCTCAAAAACCGCCAGTCGATGATATCAACACCCACTTTCAAAGCGATCCCCGCTAACACGGCAAGGGGAATGACAGACGTTAGATCTGCGGCCCATAGCAATACGACCAGCAGAATCGCTGCTCTAACCAGGCCAGACAGGGCAGTTTTTGAACCGGCCTGAATACTGACGACCGTACCCATTGTGGCACCTGCACCAGGAAGACCGCCAAATAAACCTGACATCACATTACCAATACCCTGGCCAATCAGCTCTTTGTCCGAGTCATGCTGACTACGCGTTAGGCTATCTGCGACGACAGATGTAAGCAGCGCATCAATACAACCCAACATGCCTAATACAAGTGCATCGATCAACATCTCTTTCATTTGACCTGCACTGAATACTGGCATCTGGAATTGCGGTAAGCCAGTAGGAATCTCACCAATACGGCGAATATCATCTGAAGATATAAGGGCTAAAGATACCAGCGTACAAATAATTAATGCCGCCAGTTGTGGAGGTAACAACCGTTTTAGCCTGCCGGGCATAAACACTAAAATCAACACAGTTAACAATGCCAGTAGCGTTTCTTCACCTTGTATATTTGCAATTAATTCGGGTAAATTTTCAAGGATTCCCGTGACACCGCCAGCTGGTATAGCCTGACCAAGTAAGGGACCAATTTGTAATATCACCAGGATAATACCAATACCAGACATAAAACCTGAGACAACGGTATAAGGCATCAGTGTGACATATTTCCCTAAACGCATTGCACCAAAGGAAATCTGGAACAAGCCTGCCATGATCACAACCGTAAAGGCCATTGCCATACCATTTTCTGGGTTGGTTGCGATCAGCTGTGCTATCACAGCGGTAAAGACAACCGTCATGGGGCCAGTTGGTTCGGAGATTAAAGTCGGTGAGCCACCAAACAAAGCCGCAAACAGACCAACTAAAATCGCGCCATATAAACCGGCTTCTGCGCCGGCTCCCGATGCAACACCGAAGGCCAGGGCCATAGGTAATGCAATGACCGCAGCTGTGACACCACCAAAAACATCACCATGTACATTTTTTAAATTTATTTCGTTAAAAATCCACATCATTAAATCCTATACAAACTCAACCGTTATAGCGACGTTCAAGCCTGCGATTAGACTACAGCTGCTACATTAAGTATGAATCCTTTGTTGCTTAATTACTCATTGAATATAACGATATTAACCATAGTGAAAAAGCAATCAATGCAATTTAAAAATAGATTCTTCAGCAAAAAAACTCATGTTATCAGCGCTTTATATACCCACTAACGTCATGTAAAAAACACACTTAATTATTTCTTTTTTGCCATGTTCTTTTTAATACCCGGCTGTTTAGCAGGTATTTTATCCTGCTTCGAAATCATGTCTTTAAGGGCCGGCCACATTTCTTCCATGCGTTTACGTATTATCGGTTCATATTCAATTGCAAAATCGAGGAAGGTTTTAGCGACCAGTGATAACTCCTTATCTTTACGATGTACCAGATACCAGTTACGTAAAATTGGAAAACCCTCAACATCGAGCACAGCCAGAGGCCCATCCACACCTTCAATCGTCAACGTATGCAATGACATGACAGAGATACCAAGGCCACCGAAAATAGCATGCTTGATAGCCTCTGTATTACCTAGCTCCATGCGTACATTAGGCTTCAATCCTTTACTCTCAAAAGTTCGAAAAGTTGCATCTCGGACACCTGATCCGGGTTCACGAATAATAAATGGCTCTTCCGCAATCTCTTCCAGCTTTATATTTTTCTTGCCAATTAAAGGGTGATCTCTCGGTGCCAGTACAACCAGGGGGTTAGGGCCAAAAGGATAAGATACAACTTCCAGCTCATCATGTGGCACCTGTCCCATAATATAGAGATCATCCTCATTAGCGTTCATACGGTCAATAACCGTATCACGGTTAGTTATTTTGAGAGACAGATTTATGCCTGAGTAGTGACGACTAAACTCACCTAGCATTTCTGGCGCGAGGTAATTTGCCGTGGTGATAACACACATATTTAGCCGACCACGTCTTAAACCCTTCATGTCAGCGATTTTCATCTCCAGGTTGACCAGGGTCTCAAAGACACTTTTACAGGCATCGTAAAGCTCGGCACCCGCTTCGGTTGGTCGTACGTTTCGACCAACATGTTCGAACAAAGGTACACCTATGGCATCAGATAGTTTCCGAATTTGCATGGAGACTGTCGGTTGAGTCAGAAACAATTCTTCTGCTGCACGGGTGAAGCTACCGAGTCGGTAAATTGCTTCAAACACCTGAAGCTGACGCAAGGTTATATATCGAATCAGGTGATCAGGTATTGAAGATGGCGGCGTATAGCTATTATCACTAGATTTCGATATATTTTTTGTTTTTTTCATGCTTCATTATCAGGTGTAACTGAAATCCATCATGTTTATCATCGAGTCATTCTTAGGCAGCATAGCAGGTGACACAAGATTCACTTGTTAAGCGGTTAGATAGAGATTTGACGGTCAGCTTATTTCACGCACAGACTACTAAAAAGCCTGGTGCGATATAAATCCGATTACATATAGACAGATCAGTCCGGCCAAACGCGCCTTGCAGCCTGGAAGCTATCAGAGACGGTTTCTTTTGACGCGGCAGGTTTAGCGGCAGGTTTAGCTGCTTTTTTAGTCGTTTTTGCGGGTTTAGCATTGCTTGCAGGCGCTGTCTTTTTAATAGGCGCAGTCTTTTTAGCTGGCGCTGTCTTTTTTATAGGTGCAGCCTTTTTAACTGGCGCTGTCTTTTCAGCAACTGGCGCTTCTTTTGCGCCCTGCTTGCTTACTCGCATGGAATCGAGCAACTTGCTCTTAGCTTGATCTGACGTTGACATTTATACTACCTCTTGAATAAGTGAATTGAGTTCTTCTACAGCGTCGGCACCACGCTTACCGACTCCAAATACACTTTTACCTTCAAGTGCACTGTTACGATAAATAGCTCGGCGTTTAATCGCTGTATTAGCAACAGGTAAAGCAATTTCGTTAAGGACTTCGCGTACCAGCTTCGACAATGTTGTACGTGATTCTAGCTGATTAATAACGAGCAAAGCTTTTAATTCCGGGTTCGTCTCTCTCGCTTCTGAAACTGCTTTTTCAATGTGTACCGTTGCCCATAGATCCATCGGTGATGGTTGCACCGGTATTATAGCGATATCGGCAAATTCCAGCACTGAAATGCTTTGCGGGGATTTAACAGAAGGAGGACAGTCGATAAGTACAAAATCATTTTTACTAGAATACGATTCTGCTTGTTTCTTTAAAGAGAAAGTGGGTGCGTAGACAGGAAAATGGACATTGTCACCAGCTATAGCACGCCATTGCAGCGACGACCCCTGTGGATCTGCATCAATAACAGCGATGCTTGACTGATTTGAAATTCCAGCTGCAAGATTAACACTGAGTGTGGTTTTACCTGCGCCACCTTTGTTACCTACTATGGCAATAATGGGCATAAGTCAATCTCAGTTAGTAAATTGTTCAGCTAAACTATCTAGTTGGGAAGCGAAATCATGTTGCAAATCGCTAAGTGTTTCAACACCTTCTTCCAGATGAATGGTGATGTTTACATAATCACGCCCAAAGCCCATATCAGGATATAAATCGACTTGTTCAGAGAGTTCTGCAGCTTTGTCCAGGAAATCACGTAATGTGCTGTAATCCTGAAATTCGTAGCGTCTTTCGAGGCGTACTGGTCGTGTGCGCTCTTGCCACTGGTGACTCATCGCTCATCTCCGGGTGATTATACAGTTTGGTGAAGAATAAACTTATTGTTACAATTTTTCGATCCATTGTAACAAATCTTTTTCATGAGTACGTTCTTCACTTAGCAATGCCTCAAAGAATAGACGACTATCTTTATCACCAGATTGTGCGCAATGCGAGGACGCCGCCTCATATAAGCCGATTAAATCCCTTTCAAATGCCAGGTCGTGCTTTAACAGCTCAAGTAATGTTTGCCCGAGGGCCACTGGACGCAATTGTGATGCGTTCGGTGCCACCCCCAGGGCTAACATTCGACTGATAATACGTTCAGCGTGACCCAATTCTTCCTGGGACTCTGCGCGAAATTTTTCAGCTACATCAGCCAGCCCCCAGGCTGCTACTAGCATTGCCTGAGTACTGTACAGTTGTACCGCAGAGAGCTCAAGGCTCAGGGCACGACCGAGGTAACCTAATACGCGTTCATCCGCGTTGATATGAAACATGTGTTCGTATTACTAGCCGTTTAACAACCAGTTATTCAACTGCGCGACGAACCATTTGATCCGACAAGCACACTTTCAAGTTCATCGTGTGGACGAGCAATAATGTGCGCTGCTACCAGACCGTCACCAACGCGTTCACAAGCATCAGCTCCAGCGCGAACTGCAGCATTAACCGCACCAGTTTCACCACGTACTAGAACTGTTACGTAACCGCCGCCGACAAATTCACGTCCGATCAGACGTACTTCTGCTGCTTTAGTCATCGCGTCAGCTGCTTCAATGGCGGGAACTAGTCCGCGTGTTTCAATCATGCCCAGAGCAATGCCGTATTTATCGATGGCCATGGTCTGTTTCTCCTATAAATTTAATGGGGTAATAAAATTACCTTAAGCTTTTGGAGCTTCGCCTGCAGGTAATACAGCCTCTACTTCTTTGTGAGGACGAGCAATAATGTGAGCTGCTACCAAACCGTCACCAACGCGTTCACAAGCATCTGCACCTGCACGAACTGCTGCGTTAACCGCACCTGTTTCGCCACGTACCAATACTGTCACGTAACCACCGCCAACAAATTCACGTCCAATCAGACGTACTTCTGCTGCTTTAGTCATAGCGTCAGCCGCTTCAATTGCAGGCACTAAGCCGCGTGTTTCAATCATACCGAGTGCAATGCCGTAGTTGTCATTAGCCATCTTTACATACTCCTAAGTTATAAGTTGTAGACTTGGTTGTTCAAATCATTAAATAAGTTACATAACCGGTTAACTATACCTGGTTGCTGTAACCGTTTTCTCGGTTTACTGACCTGTGTCAGCATCCCAAAAATCTATTATTCCTGCGACAGTCAAATCGGTCAGGATTCGAAAATCACATGCAGCATATCTCGCCGCTGAGCCACTGGAGGTAAATACCCAGTTACCTTCTCTGGCACCTACAGGGTCTACTGCTACCACCTGCTTGCCTGCTGCATCACGCAATACACGCAAACTAATATCTCTTAAGCCATCGACACGACGAGTACATACTAGCGGTTTTTCAACCTGCATAATTTCCATCGTCTGTGCCTATGCCGGAGTGGACTTTTCCGGATCCCAGTAATCGATAATGCCAACTATGGTCAGATCGCTTGGATACTCTTTACTGCCAGCCGCTTCACGCGCAGCTGAACTGCCCACACAAATCACCCAGTCTCCTGGTATACAGCCGACCGCATCAACTGCAACAGCCTGCGCGCTTCCATCTTGCACTACCTGCAGGTGCTTATGCTCCATTCCAGGTATGCGATTTGTTGAAACCAGTGGTTTCACTATTTGACAGATTTTCATTAATGTCCACCTGCTAATTTTGTTTTCACAGAACAGTCAAGTATCTCTATTTGACCTGTCCCATTAATATCCCGCACAACTTGTAATGTGTGTAGCAAACCACGCTCTTTCAAATCATTATAACGATCATGAAATGCACCTGCTACACGCTGGCAACGCTCTTCTGCACGTTCACGTGCACCAGGGACATTGCCGTGATAGTCAAAACGTACGACTATCGGTACTGGTAATCCGTGCGAAACATTCAAACCAGTAAAAATACTTACTCCCACATCTAAATCTGTGACTGCTTCCTCAACCGTATTGAGGTAAGCAAAAAACATCAGGTTGCGTAGCTGTATCTCTTCGAAACCAATACCAGCGCCAATAAAACGTTCTGCATGTCCGATGTCGCTATAACCACCATCGTAATACCTGCGTACGTATTCAACCTGTGACAGATTATTTTTCAGTAGATAAGCCATAAAACGCGCCATACCATCTGTTAATACACTGCCACCTTTTTGTCTAATATGATCCGCTATCCATTGTTCTGCCTGGCTAGCGTTCATAGCTGCTGTGGTGTCAAATACCTGCAAACTGTCGACGTAGTTTTCCAGGTCGATACTTCCATTTGCATCTGGCATATGTATCTTTATGCCATCTGTATCTGTATCCATACCGATCAACAAACAATCGATAGATGCACCGCAACAGTGTGTATTCTGTACCGCTTGCTGGAAACCCATCAAACGATCTACACCACCTTGTGCTGCTTTTTGTGTATCTGAACCATGTGCTGCGCAACCCTGATGTTCCGGATCGACCGAGCTATAGTGATACACCACAGTTTTCAAATAACGCGTTGGCGAATCTGCTGTGTTTGGCTTACCTTCACGGTAACGCACTAATTCTGTTTTCACCCATTTTTCAAGGCTATCGTCTATGTCGAACATCGCTCCAGCATATGAGCGTCGTCTAACTTCTTTGTACGGCAAACGCAGTACATAACGAATCACGTGAGCTAAGCGTCCGTCCGCACACGGTGATACATCTACCATGTGAAAACCACAGTCCTGAATAAACGTTTGAAACGCTACATCGTTACTGTTGTGACCCAATGGATCTTGTGTAAAGACCTCATCGCAAAAGCGGCGATAAGTTTCAAACACACACCATGCGAATAAACTGCGCATGTCCAATTGGTCAACCCAGGCATCACTCAATAATAGTGCTGGCAATTCAAAACCTAAATGCTTGCTAGCTAATTGCTGTGCCTGCTGCTCAAAATCTGCTTCGTGCTGCAGCGCTGAAATACTCTTCAACGTTGAAACAATCGTATCGAAAGACTCTCTTACTCTGCTTTCGTACGCATACAACTTTTCATTTTCTTGTGCATTAGTAAGCACATGAGAAGTTTTCATCGGCAGACTCGGCGAGTGATTACTCACTGCCTGAGTGTTGCTTACCTGAGTGTCTGCCTGTATCGATGCATTCGTCGTGTTATCACGAGGAAGGCTACGAGGAGCAGGTATTCTGCTCAAATTTCTTGAACGGTTCCGCTTATTACGTGCGTTCAACATGTGGCTTAGCTGTGCTGTGATTAATCATCGGACCATTCATCGGATCTATTACCGAAGCTGGCCCCTCAGATTAACCTCGAGCACCACCTGAATAAGTGATCAAAGATCCTTTTTCAGTATTACCGCTACCACCTGTTACCTTGCTATTCGGCACAGCGACTTCTTCATTTCTTTTCTGTGCAACGGCTGCCATTTCCGCCATATTCGCCATTGAATTGTTAGCGCGAATAGTCGGATTGCGTCTTGTAGATGACATTCCCTCAGTACCTGTCACGTGTTTACCGCGACCCCAGTCATCACCTGTAATATTCAAACCAGAATCCTGACCTTCGCCAGAAACGCGTGATTTAGCACGACCATCTACTTCAGCAGTTGGCTCTGGACGCATTTCAACAGCATTCACACTCTTATGCCCAAAACGCGCATCTTCAGTACCCGTCAACACTCCTGCTGCCTTACCAAATGGACCAGTAATGACACTTTGCTCAAATTGGTTACCAGTAACACCAGTCGAACCTTTAGCTGCGGCCGCGCCACCTGATGGTGTAGTCACACTAAACTGTTGACCTACTGCATTGCCGCCAATTGGCTGCGGGTAGTCTGGACTAGCAGTGGTCGCTGCAGTTGCAGGACACGCCGCCGCATAGTGATCAGCACCGACATAAGGTGTGCCAGAAACCGGCTCACATGCGCCTTTATCAGCACCAGTCATTGCACCGCCAACACCAGGTTGAATGCCTGTCATTGCCATTGCTGGTGTACTTCTTAACTGCCTGTTGCGCTCATTAGCCATCGCTGCGTCTTCAGCCTGGCAAAAATTTCCTAATTGATCTCCACCAGCATAGGGCGTACCCGTTACTGATTTACAAGTACCAGGCTCATTACCTGTCACCTGATCTGAACGACCCGTCATCGTACCGGTAACTGTCATACCTTTACCGGTTGATGAAACACCAACCTTTTGATCCGTTGGCGCATGTGCTTCAGCACTACAGAAACCGCTGTACTGTTCCTTACCAACGTAGTCATCACCAGTAACATTTCGACAGCTACCTGCCTCATCACCAGTCATATGTTCACGTCGACCCACCATGGTGCCAGTCACACTACCACCACGTAAAGTTGCACTCACGCCGACTTTTGCAGGTGCGTTACCAATTTCTTCAGCTTTAGTATATTGCGTACCCGTTAATGTACGACCCATACCAGATTCGTCACCGGTTACTGCCTCAGAACGACCAACATTGTCACCCGATACCGCTTTACCTTTCAGGGTTTCTGCCATCGAAACTTTGCGAGGTGATTTTTTCGCAAACTCACCACAGTAACCCTGTGATTGTTCAGCGCTTGTATATTCATCACCTGTAACACTTTTGCAAGTGCCTTGCTCGTTGCCAGTTACGTTTTCACCGCGACCCATGCGATTACCGCTAACTGCATTGCCATGTGATGTTGTGGTTACATTTACTTTACGTGTAGTTGAAGCTTTTGGATCTGTCTGACAGAAGCTACGGAAGATATCGGCACCTAAATATTCTGTACCAGTGATATCGCGACAGGTACCTGGCTCGTCACCAGTAACACTTTCAATGCGACCAACCATGGTGCCTGTCACTGTCTGACCTTCAACAGTCTCACTTGCACCAACTTTCCAGGGCGCATCTTGTGCAGCACCGGGGGTTGCATTTATTTTAGCAGGACGCTGCTTACCGCAAGGTCCAGATGATTTTTTACCTGCGCCGCCTGTTTTACTGCGTTGCTCACGTAATACTTTTGAAAGCTCACGACCAGTTAAACCAGGGTTACCGGCACGTGCTGTTTGCGCTTCCGACATACCACCTTTAGTGATTCCCGCTTTACCTCGTGATGACATTGCTTCGCGTCGTGCGATTGATGCCAGGCGAGCAAGTGGTTTATTAAGCGATAGTTTCTTGTTACTTACAAATGTATTGGTTGTTGACACAGATAATGGCGCACGAGTCGCTTCATTCATTTTTGCCTTAATATCAGCCTGGCATTCTGCTTTTTTACCACCGCAACCACAGCCACAACCTTCGGCTTTATCAGCTGGTGCTTGTTGCGCAGGCGCTGCTTTCATTTCTGAAGCACGTGTACGATCTTTCGTTGGTAGACCAGCCTTACCAGCGCTAGACATCGCTAAACGACGTGTGCGTGAAGCTTCACGACTAACAGCCGCTGGTGTAGCTGCCAATCTTCCAGGGCTCACTCTCGTTGTTGCTGATAAACTCGGCGCAGCTGCTGGTGCCGGCGCTGATGTTCTAGCGGGCGCAGTCACCGTCTTGGCTTTTGGACGCTTTAATGCAGAAGGCCTGGCAGGTGCACTTGCAGCATTTGACATCAATGCTGCCTTGCCTGTAGTAGACAGTGCTCTACGTCGTTCGAGACTTAACTCTCTTGCTGTTTTTTTAGTCGCTGGTTGTGCCATCATTAACCCCGTTGCTTCATGATTACTAAATCACATCTTTTGTAAAACTAGCGTTATAAAACCATTTATAGAAACATCAAAAAAGTCTTATAACGATAGTTTCATTCATATTATTAATTACTGCCTGCCGCACTATGCGACAGACAACAATTTATCTCACCCTTAAGAAATCTTAAGAGCGACCTTCAAATACTACGAAACATGAACCCTGTGTCTGGGAGTAGTTATCGTAGCCAGTAAGGCGCACGTGGTGATCAGGGAATGTACGGTGACAAGCTTCAAGCTCAGCAAGTACATTACCCATATCAGTTTCACCAAAAAACGGAAGTTTCCACATCGTCCAGTAAACATCTGTTGCGTTAGCAGGATGCTCATGCTCAATAGCAGGCGCCCAACCGTTCGCAATGATGTAAGCTACTTGAGCCTGGATGTCGTTGTTATCAAACTTTGGCAAAAAGCCAAATGTTTCGAGTGTGCGGCGAGTTTCATAGTTACCCATGTCATTCAGTGCCATAATCTTTCCTCGTTAATAATTAGTTAGTATCAATTGAAACGCGAACTTAGCTCACATCCAATTTATCGACTGTTTCGAATTCGAATACGATTTCTTTCCAGGTCTCCATCGCAATAGCCAGTTCTGGGCTAGTGCGTGCAGCTTCTGTAAGAATGTCACGAGCTTCAGCTTCAATCTGACGACCTTCGTTACGCGCTTTAACTGATGCTTCAAGAGCAACACGGTTAGCACATGCACCTGCAGCATTACCCCAAGGATGACCTTGTGTACCACCACCGAATTGAAGAACAGAGTCATCACCAAAGATAGTAACTAGCGCAGGCATGTGCCATACGTGAATACCACCAGATGCTACTGCGAATACACCAGGCATAGAGCCCCAGTCCTGATCGAAGAATACGCCGCGTGAGCGATCTTCAGGTACAAATGATTCACGTAATTGATCAACAAAACCTAATGTTGAGTTACGATCACCTTCTAATTTACCTACAACAGTACCAGTATGAAGATGGTCACCACCAGATAAACGTAAACATTTAGCAAGTACACGGAAGTGAATACCGTGCTTAGGATGACGATCGATTACCGCATGCATAGCACGATGGATGTGCAATAACATACCGTTTTCACGACACCAGTTTGCAAGACCTGTGTTTGCTGTAAAACCACCAGTAAGGAAGTCATGCATGATGATCGGACAACCAACTTCTTTTGCGTACTCTGCACGTTTGTACATTTCTTCAGGAGTTGAAGCTGTAACGTTTAAGTAATGGCCTTTACGCTCACCAGTTTCACGTTGTGATTTATCAATCGCTTCAGCAACAAAGTCGAAACGATCACGCCAGCGCATGAATGGTTGAGAGTTAACGTTCTCATCATCTTTAGTCAGATCAAGACCGCCGCGTAAACATTCGTATACTGCACGACCGTAGTTCTTCGCAGATAAACCTAGTTTAGGTTTAATTGTTGCACCCAACATTGGACGACCGTATTTGTTTAAACGATCACGCTCTACATTAATACCTGCTGGTGGACCACCACAAGTTTTGATGTAAGCAATCGGGAAACGGATATCTTCTAAACGAAGGTGTTTCAACGCTTTGAAACCAAATACATTACCAACTAAAGATGTTAATACGTTTACTACTGAACCTTCTTCGAAAAGATCAATGGGGTAAGCAACAAAAGTGTAGAAAGCTTCTGGATCACCTGGTACATCTTCAATGCGGTACGCACGACCTTTGTAGAATTCAAGATCAGTAAGTAACTCAGACCACACAGTACTCCAGGTTCCTGTTGAACTTTCCGCAGCTACTGCACCAGCTACTTCTTCGTTAGGTACACCTGGCTGACCAGTTACCTTGAAACAGGCCAACAGGTCTGTATCAAGTGGTACATAATCCGGCGTCCAGTATTTATCGCGGTATTCCTTTACACCCGCTTTATAGGAATTGTCTGCCATTTTCGTCTCCTGTTTCGTTAGTTTGACTGGCTATTTAAAAAAAGTTATTTGATATGACTATCAAAAATCAGAGTGAATATTAGACTGAGACCCATAACGAGTTCCAATCAATATTTTCTTGATTATTCATAGCCATAAATCTATGTGTTAATTAAATTACTTATAAAACATAAACTTACTCATAATGTTATCAAGTAAGCCTGTAACTGTTTTTATCAGGAACAATGCGCTCCCAGACTAAACAGTAAAATACCTACGCCAAAATACCTACGACCTGGCAAATTGATGATTTCGCATCCAGCGAGTTTTCTCGACCATTCGATAAGTCGATCGATTATTGTTGTATCGTGAAGCCTCATGCAGCAGCACCCAGATAACGTCATGTGATTCATCGTTACCCGGTACTAGCAGCGCATCGTCAATTTCAAGCAAAAATCTTATATCAATGTGCTCGTGTTGCGGATCATGCTGATTCGCCGCAATACGATGGATATCAACATCAAAAACTTCTTCACTAACGAGCCTTATTTGTGACTCTTTCAGCCCTGTTTCTTCAATCGTCTCTTTCAGCGCGACGCGAAGTATATCATGATCACCGTCCGCATGACCACCCGGCTGAAACCATTTATCCAGCTTACGATGATGCAATAATAAAACCTTATCTCTGCGTGCATTTACCACCCATGTTGACCCTGTCACATGGACCGGCCACAACTCCCTGTAAAAGCAATCTTCATGCGCCTCAATAAAACTTATCGCACGCGATACAAACGCCGCTTCATCCATGAACCTCGCACTATGTCTTTTTAATAGATCCAGTAATTGCTGACGATGCATAGCCAGTTACCAGCTGTCATGGCTTGCAGGATCCGATGGATGCTGCACTGCTCGCATGGCTGCCGCTGCAGCTTCAGCAACATCTGCTTCAGACCCGGACAATGTTAGCCTGCCATAAGCACCAATCGCTTTAACGTCGATAATGGTGATACTGGCCGCTTTCTCTGCCTGATTGGCCGCATACACAATATAACCCGCCGGCTCTGTCTCGAGGATAAACATACTTTGCCCCGGCAGCATCATCGAGCCGCGTCGATCCTGACGGTTAATAAGCACCGTATGATCTGAGGTCATACCTGTAATAATTTCACTCCAGGTAACCTTGCAATCCTGCCTCCCCTCCAGATGCTCTGCCTCAAAACTCGACAGCAGCACACTTCCAGCTTCCCGCACATCACTCTGGTCGCGATGATGGATAACCATGGAACCAAATGCACGCTCTACAACCTGCTGCGCCAGGTTAACGCGCGTGGCTTTTAATGCAATATCGGTATAGCGATGAATTGCCATGCCCGGAGACACCTCAATCCAGAGACAGGAGTTCCCCGGCACGGGATGAAACCCCTGTGATACGGACGCAATGTATTCTGCAAGCTGCGGCTGCAACGAATCGATGTAAACATACGTCCTAAGTTTAACCATAATGAAAGATAACCCGAGTATTTCGACACACACTTAAACATGGCAACGAAACACATAATAAACTTTTACTCCCTGGCAAACTCAACACACAGGAATACCGAACCGCACACTTTAAATGGATAGCTATCATCATACAAATAAATAATTATTTAAAAAATGATAGACGAAAAGCTATAGATTGGGTTCGACACAGAATAATGGTTAAGCCATAAGCAGCACCGTATGTTACTCCCTTCCCGTGCTAACGACAATCACCCCGCCTCACAAAAATCGTGCAGACACCATCGCCATACTGTAATGCCGACGCTAAGTATCTGTTATCAATGCTGGCCTGCAATAATCCCCACAAAACAAATAATCAATGTGTTTTTAAGCTAAACCGTTTAAAACCACAAAATTGATCGACATTAAAATGCTAAAATGCGCCTCCTCGAATTCTAGGCAGTAATACATATGAGCAATCAATATATTTATCCCGGTGTTCTCAAAGATCTATTTGCAGGCATGACCGGCCCGGGCAAAATTATTCGTGATGCATGGGTATTTGAAATAATTCCCGAAACAGAAACTTGTGAAGGCTGGACAATTCACCGGCTTGATGCCCTTAATCACCAAGTAAATGATGAATGGGATAAATACAGCAGTATGGTAGGCAACCTGCCCCCTGAACTACGTGAGCGCCATCAACGCATTCATGGCGAAGCGGTTAAACTTGCCAAAAAGGCGGGCTGGAGCGCAGATATCGACACCGATGATGAAGGATAATATTATATTCTAACTGGCAATCATTGTGCGTCCGAGCAAGGATTATAGCTGTCTGCATTCTGTCACCAGGCCGTTAAAGCATTTGCTTTTAAGAAAAGCAGCGGGCTCTGTTAGGTCTTCGGGTTCTATCAGGACTTATTACGGTACCGACTTCTGGCACTTGGTTCGGGGAACGTCAGTAAGCTCAGAAGGCTCTATGCCAAATCGCTCAAGCAATGCATTAAGGGCTGTCTCCTTATTCTTATAGAAAGCAGTTTCGCCCAGGCTATCAACAATTCCACATTGCTCCAGCACAGATTTAACCTGATGCTTCAAGCCACTGAAGATCAATTCAACGCCATCTTCACATAAGCGTTCAGCAATTTCCCTAACCTTCTCTTCACCAGAGGCATCAATTTCATTAACACCACTGCCAATGACGAGAATAGCCCTGGCATGCGGGAACTTTCTCCTGGCCTCGAGAATCATATCTTCGAAGTACGCCACGTTGATGAATGTTAATGAACCATCGAAACGGACTGGCACAAAGTTTTCACTAATCGACTCCAGGCCATGCGCTCTCATCCCACCGAGAGTTCCATCGGCCTTGCGACCCACGATTTCGGAGCGTGGCTTCATAATACGTACCATGTAATGCAATACAGTCAGCACTACGCCCAGCAAAATTCCGTTAGCTATTGAAGGTGCCATCAGCAGGGTGGCGAAGAACGTGATAATCCCGATGGTGGCACTGACTCTGTCAGCCTTCCACGCCAGGGTTAAAGGCTTAATACGAATTAGACTGAAAACGGCCATCATGACAATAACAGCCAGCACAGCCTGTGGCAGATGATAGAGGTAAGCAGTAAAAAACAACAGCACCAGGACAACTGCGGTAGCACTAATAATTGCAAACAAGCCGGTCCTGGCCCCGGTTTTCGCTGCGACTGCCGATCGCGAAAACGAACCGCTGACGGTATAAGAACCAAAGAAACTTCCCGCAATGTTAGCAAGGCCCTGACCGACCAGTTCCTTACTGGTATTTACACGCTCCCCGGTATGGCTGGCAATGGCTTTAGAGATTGATGTCGCCTCCATAAAACCAATCAAAGCCATAACCAGTGCGGCCGGCAATAATGACAGGATGAGGCCAGCCTGGATTGTCGGCACCTCAAAACTTGGCAGACCTTCAGGAATGTTACCGACCACGGCGCCACCGGCCGAAAGCACAATACGAGTCTCTGTAAGATCATTGAACCGCCAGCTCTGACTGTCCGGCTCCTCATCGGCGGGTACATCATCTTCCACCACGTATACAAAACCCTTTTCCGTCTGGAAACGCAACAGGTGGATTTCATGCAGATCTACCCGCAGGTTAGTATTTTTCGCTTTCAGCATTTCCAGCTGCCTTTCCAGAACCTCAGCTTGCGCATGCAGGCCGGCAGCCTCACGTATGCGTTCTATATCGGTTTGCTTTTCGAGCTCAGATGCCTCTCGAGTCAGGTCTGCAATTTCATTGGTAAACTGGGTAATCAGCACGGCGTTATCGGCGAAGACGTCGATCATTTCCAGCGTATCTGAATCCTTGATCTGGCTGGCCTCAACGGTCACCTTGTTCTCATAGCCAACCATCGTACTCACGACTGTAGCCAACAAGACTGCCGCCAGTACTCCGGGCAGGGAAGGCAACTTCTTTTTAAGTATCACGATCAGGGCCCAGGCGCCCGCAGCAAACAGTAAGGTCGGCCAATGCAGCTGGGGAATCTGCTCAAGTACTCGCCATAGATCAGCCAAATAGGAGTCTGTTCGAGGGAATGGCACACCAATGACCTTGCTCAGCTGGGACAGGCCGATAATCAGAGCTGCCGCATTGGTAAAACCAACAATGACCGGGCTAGATAAAAGGTTAACGATAGAGCCCAGTTTGAACACACCAAGCGCAAGACGAAGTATACCGACCATCATCGCCAGCATGATCGACAATTCAATAAAGTTGGCACTGCCCGGGCTTGCGAAGGGAATAATTGCGGCTGCAGACATCAACGACAGCATGGCCACAGGGCCGGTATGCAACTGACTTGAGGAACCCCATAAAGATGCCACAATAACCGGCACGAATGAAGCGTAAAGACCATAAACAACTGGCAAGCCTGCCAGCTGGGCATAAGCCATACTCTGAGGCACCAGAATAAGCGCGACGGTTACCCCAGCCAGCAAATCTGAACTGATCGATTCCCTGGTCATGGGAAACCATTTCAGAAATGGGAAAAAAGTATAAATTAGCGAATTCATAAAACTTGTGTCCTTCTTTTACTATTTCAGCGGGACAGCAAACTTATCAGGTCATATCACGGAAACATCTGAAACAAATACTGTCAGGTAATAGCGTCTGTTAATTAATTACTGTAAACCATCTGGGAGACTCGAAAATCGGTCAGGAGGAACAACAATGCTAAAAGTGATGTTAGTATCAATATACAGCATACCTGACTGTATGCCGTTACTACCTCCACCACGTGCACGTTGAAGTATAGGAAGTATAAACATCCGTTCTAGCCTAAGTCAAACCAAATCACCCTAAACAAGGCACTCTAAATCACCTTCCTCCCCTCTGTTTCTAATGAAGCCATGGAATTTAGCTGGGAGAAGAACCGAAACTAATACAAAAATAGACACCCATAAAAACGATTGACAATAACATAACGATTTTGTACCGTTAAAGCAACATCTCGCTAAGGATAGCTACATTCCAAAAAAACCAGGAAGACGTTGGTCTCACTCGATGCCTCCCCGTATTACCACTGTGTCTCACCATGCATTCGCCGCGCTTCGTTATGTGATGGCGATGCGCTCACGGCAAAAAGCTACGAACACCGACGATAATGGATACCGGACCGTTTCTGGTGACAAAGGCAGTCAGGATTTAAGAGAAATTAAAGGGGACTATAAATGAAATGCTGGTTTGCGGGCGTCTTTTATATCCTTTTGAATAGTGCCTATGAGAAGTAGCAGCTGTATAAGCTGATGACATATTAGCGGTCAAAGCAGGAATACAATATGTAGCTAAAAAAACAATTTGATCTACCCCTGTTCATCCTGCTGATTCTGTTGTTTCTGACCCTGGGCAGTTTCCTGCTGGGCGTTTTCCACTACCCGTTTGGATTCTTAATACTGCTGGCTTTTATCGTTGCGCGCCTGTTACATCTTCAGGGTAAACGCTAAAACGCCAGGCTTATTCCCAGGCTTATTCCCAGGCTTATTCCCAGGCTTATTCAAACAGAGCCTGTTCCATCTCACGATAAATAAAGTTTGCATTGGCACGCTGATTCTCTTCATACAGGTAGGTGCCTTTCCAGTCACTAAACTCAACACCCTGTACGGCATCGTACATATCCACACCCTGATCAACGGCCTTTGCCATGGCATCGCGCAGGCGTTGTACATAATCACGCGTCTTGCCGACCATGGGGAAAGGTGCTGTCTGCGCACTCCCGTGTCCCGGCACCATTAGATTTGCTTTAGAGAATTTATCGAGCAGCCAGTCCTGGGCAATGAGGATCTGTTGACTATGGCCATCACCCAGGAAAGTCGTCCGCTGGTTAAAGGCCAGGTCGGATATCCAGACCACATCCTGCTTTAGCTGGTGGACTACCAGATCGCCATGGGAATGATGCCTGCCTGTGTTGTAAATCTCAAATACGGCGTCACCCAGTTCTATGCGATGGCTCTTAAAGGTTTCAACATCAATGTAGATATCTGCCTCAACAGGCTTGAAGCCCCGCATATCTTCTGGCAATAGTTCGCGGCGATACTGAACCGAGCTATCCAGCGTCGCAGACAGGTTGTATTGAATACTACCCTTGTGTGCGATTACCGTCACACCCTCGATGTTGGCAAATGGCGCAGCGCCATAGGAATGATCGGGATGATTATGAGTAACGATCAGGTAGCGGATGGGTTTATCAGTCAGGGAGCGTATGGTCGCAATGACACGACGACCCAGCTTCGGCGTGCCAAGGGTATCGATCACCACCACGCCTTCGCTGGTCACAATAAATCCGGCGTTACCATTCCAGCCACGATTATTGTCGTTCAGGGTCGAGATATTACCCAGCAGCATATAGGTATCTTTGGCGATTTTGTAAACGGGTAAAGATCTGTCATCAGGTGCCTTCGGCTCGATTTTCATACTGGGCACCTGATCACTATTGATTGCAGTACTGGGAAGTCCCCAGTCATCAGGTGCATATTTGGGGTTGGCGATCTGGCCATACTGCTGTGCCCAGGCAGAGAAGGACGACAAAGGCAGGAGCAATAAAACTACTGACAATAATGTGTGGTTCAGAATATTAAGTATTTTAGGTACAGGCACGCCTCATCCTCATATTTTGTGTTTATCGCACAATTTATTTCTCAGCCAAATCCTTCAAAGCTTTATTCATTGAATTTAACATAGGAGGAACGCCTTTCTCCATCTGCCCACAAAAAATCGGTGCGAGCAATCCCTTGAACGATTCTGTATGCGTTAATCGCGTGCCTGAGCTAGTTTCTTCCAGTTGAAATATCTTGTAGTTAGTGAAAATAAATCCAGCCAACATGTGAGCACGCCAACGAAAATAATTTGGCTCATCAAGATCCGTAATTACTGGATTATATTTCGGACCATCCTTACCTTCCTCTTTACCCATCATAGTTATACTGATATCTGATCCAACAGAGGCTACACCATGTGAAGCATTAATAATTGGGCTCCATTCCTGCCAGTTATTAATGTCTGTAATGATGCCCCAAACTTTAGATGGTGGTGCTAAAATTTCAATTTCCGTTTTAATTTCTTGCATTTTACTTCCTTCAATTGCCAGGTAGATGATACAAAGAAACATTAATGCTATAAATATTATGATAATTTTCTTCATATTTTTAGTACGCTTCTCGAGTTATTTTCTTAATATTCAATCTGAAAGGTTAATGAAAATTCTTCAGCCTGGTGTTGGCTTATTCGAAACACATAATACTGAGGTAAGTTGCCGGCCGCATTTTAGCCGGTCCAAGTGTGTGTTACTTTTGCACACACCAACTTTACCGACTTGGTATGCACTTTAAACAGACAGCACTTCGGGGCCAAACGAATTGTCTCTTAGATTTCCAAATATCATTTAATGTCATCCTGTGTGAGTAATAATATGATATTGTTTTTTACAGGGAAATAACTATTCTTGCAAGCAGCTACTGAGCTACACTACACTCTGGTTATCCATCACATGAACTATGCTCAGTCACTATCCCCGCTCTCCCCCAGCTCTTTCTCCAGCTGCACCGCCACCGCTTTCGGCGAAGCCGAATACCGCCCGACCAGGTCATAAGCAACAGGCACTACAAAAAGCGTAAACAACGTACCAGCCACAACACCAAACATAATCACCACGCCAATAACAAAGCGGGTCTCGGTGCCGGCACCGGTAGAGATCAGCAGCGGCACAGAACCGGCAGCGGTGGTAATCCCGGTCATGATAATCGGACGGAAGCGGGTATCGGCCGCTTCGATCAACGCCTCGTGGAATTCACGCCCCTGGTCTCGCAACTGGTTGGCGAACTCGACGATCAATATGCCGTTTTTCGCGGAAAGCCCGACCAGCATTATCAAACCGATCTGGCTGTACAGGTTCAGCGTCTGGCCGGTGAGATATAAACCCAGCAGTGCACCGGTCATGGCCAGCGGCACCGTCAGCATGATGATGAAGGGGTGAATCCAGCTCTCAAACTGTGCGGCCAGCACCAGAAACACCACCATAATGCCGAGCATAAAGATAAACAGTAACGATTCGCCGGCAAACTTGTAGTCACGCGACTGGCCCTTGTAGTCGATGATGACCTGCCCGGGCAGGTGTTCCTCTACCATTGCTTCAAGATGGCTCAGCGCTTCGCCGAGTGAGTAGCCTTCGCTCAGGTTAGCTTGCAGGGTAATGGAACGTACCCGGTTGTAGCGGTTGAGTTTAACCGAGTCGGCAAATTCAACCAGCTGAACCAGGTTGGATAACGGGATTAATTTCCCCGTGCGTTCGGAGCGTACATAGATATTCTGTATATCACTGGGCGTACGTTGTGCTTTACGCTCACCTTCAAGCAGAATGTAATACTCCTGCCCTTCGTCGATATAGGTCGTCACCCTGCGCGAGCCGAGCATGGTCTCCAGGGTACGGCCGATATTGCTGACGGTGACACCAAGATCGGCGGCACGGTCATAATCGATTACCACCTGCATTTGCGGTTTGGTTTCCTTGTAGTCCCAGTCGATGCCGGTGAGACCGGGATTGTCCTGGTTGATTTTTGCCAGCAGAATATCGCGCCACTCGGCGAGTTGCTCATAGGTGCCACCACCGAGAACGAACTGTACCGGTTTCTGGATGCGCGCACCGAAGCCCTGACGCATCACAGGAAAAGCAGTTACGCCAGGCAGGTCGCTGAGTGCTGCCTTTACTTCATCCATGATCACCCAGGCGGAGCGGCGCGAACCCCAGTCATTTAACACCACGATGAAGATACCGCTATTGAAGATAGCAACATTGCCGAAACTGCGTGGCGCCCTGACCAGCAGGCGAGTCACCTCACCCGACTCCACCAGTGGCATCAGCCGGCTTTCCGCTTCGTTCATGTATTTTTTGATGTACTCATAGCTGGCACCCTCTGGTCCGTTAACCATCACGTAAAAAGCGCCACGGTCTTCTTTCGGCGTGTACTCATCGGGTATGTGTGTTAACAGCCATGATGAAGAAACACCTACACCGATAAAGACCAGCATGATAATCCACTTGTGTTTCAGTGCGCCGGCAAGCACTATGTGGTAACCGCGCTGCAATTTCTTAAAGCCGGCATCGACGAGTTTCGTAGCAACATTTTCTTTACCACTCGGGCGCAAAACCCTGGATGCCAGCATCGGTGATAAGGTGAGCGCAACAAAACTGGAAAAAGCCACCGCCGCTGCCATGGTGATGGCGAATTCGGCGAACAGTCGGCCAACGTCACCCTGCAGAAAAGCAATCGGCACAAAGACAGAAATCAGTACCACCGTGGTCGCGATAACCGCAAAAGCGACCTGCCGGGTACCGCGAAAGGCGGCGACCAGGCGTGATTCACCATATAGATCCATGCGCCGGTGGATGTTTTCCAGTACCACGATGGCATCGTCGACTACCAGCCCTATAGCCAGCACCAGTGCCAGCAGCGTCAGCATGTTGATCGAATAATCCAGCGCCATTAATACCAGTGATGTTGCGATCAGTGAAATGGGCACGGTGACAGCCGGTACCAGCGTCGCACGCAGACTGCCGAGAAACAGGTAGATAACCAGTATCACCAGAACAATGGCGATTCCAAGAGTCTTATAAACTTCCGAAATGGCGCCTTCGATAAATACCGAGCTGTCATAACTTTGCGATATGGCCATGCCCTCGGGCAAGGTCGGCTGCAGGCGTTGCATTTCAAGCTTGCCTCCGCGTGCTACTTCCAGGGTGTTGGCAGTGGATTGTTTGATAATACCAATACCAACCATGGGAATGCCATTGCCGCGAAAGAACAGCCGGTCTTCCTCTGCCGTGCGTTCAACACGTGCGACATCACCCAGGCGGGTCAGGTGATCATCCTCTCCCTTGCTGATAACCAGCCGCGAAAATTCGTCCGCCGTTTTAAACTGTCGCTTGATACGTACCGTAAACTGCCGCTCTTTGGAGTCGATACTACCGGCAGGCAGTTCGACATTTTCGCTGCGCAATGCGTCCTCTACATCAGCAACGGTCAAACCACGTGCCGCCAGGGCGTTGCGATTTAGCCAGATACGCATGGCGTAGGACTGCGCTCCACCGATGCGAACACGGGCCACGCCGTCGAGCACCGAGAAGCGATCAAGCAGGTAACGCTCGGCATAGTCGGTTAGCGCCGGAACGGTCAGGCGATCGCTGGACAGGTTAAGCCACATAATGACGTCATCATCACTGCTTGCTTTCTGAATGTCGGGCGGTTCGGCTTCTTCTGGCAGACTGTCGAGCACACCTGAAACGCGGTCGCGAATATCATTGGCCGCTGCATCAACATCACGATCGATATTGAATTCGACGGAGATCCGCGAGCGCCCGTCTTCACTGCTGGATTCGATAAAACGCATGCCTTCGATGCCTGCAATACGGTCTTCGATAATACGGGTAATTCGGCTTTCGACTACATCAGCCGAGGCGCCGCGGTAAACGGTATCAATGGACACAACCGGTGGGTCGATGTTGGGGAATTCGCGCAATGGTAGGCGGTCAAAGGCGACCAGGCCAAACGCGATGAGCAGTATGGATAAGACTGCCGCCAGTACCGGGCGTTTAATCGACAGATCAGAAATGATCAAGGTGTGCTAGCCCTCTTCTCGCCATTATCCTTCTGATTTTTTAAAATGGTGCTTATATCAACACTGCCATCATCGACAGCCAGCACATCTAGATCATCGCCCGGTTTTACTTTGCTGTTACCGTGAGTAACAACCTGCTCGCCAGAACGTAAACCCTCAATAATTTCGACATAACCCGGTAGCCGCATGCCGATTTTCACCAGCCTTTTCTCTACTGTGTCCTTGCCGTCTTTATCGACACGTACCATCACATATTGCCTGTCTGCCAGTGGCAGTAATGATGCTTCAGGTATCACCAGTGCCTTACGGGTATTACGCAATAGGTCGACCTGCATCAGTAAACCAGGAAGAATACTGCCATCGGGGTTCGCCAGCATGGCACGCACCTGGATGGAACGTGTTACCGGATCAACCCGGCTATCTATGCTTTTAACCTGGCCCAGGTATTCTTTATTGCCCAGCGCTATCGCGCGTGCCCTGATCTTCAGTCCGGGTTTCAGTTCGGCGAGAAATACCGACGGCACGCTGAAGTCGAGTTTGATCTGGCGGGTATCATCGAGGGTGGTTATCAGGTCGCCGGTTTCTACCAGAGCGCCGACACTGATGTGACGCAAACCAACAATGCCGTCAAACGGTGCACGGATGACACGGTCGCTGATGCGGGTTTTAATCACAGCAATGCTTGCATCAGCCTGCGCCAGTTCAAGACGAGTGCGATCAATTTCATCAGGCGATGTCAGCTTGCGCTCTTCCAGCTGCTGTAGACGGTCGAGTGCCAGTTTACGTTCACCGCGAAAAGCCTGTGCCCGTTTCAGATCGGCCTGCTCTTCAGCCTGGTCAAGTACGGCGAGTATAGCTCCCGCCTTGACCTGTTGGCCGTCTTCGAAGTCGATCCTGGTGACCTTTTCGGTTATATTGCTGCTTATATTGACGGATTCAGTAGCACGGGCCGTACCCAGTGCCTCAACTCGATCAGAGATCTCTTTTAGCACCACCGGCGATACAATGACATGTCTGGGTTTGCCTTTAGGTGCACCTGCTGCATAGGCAGTCTCAGTCGCTAGCAGCAATGCAGCCATCATCAATACTGCCGCCAGCAGATAACTCTGCCGCCGATACAGTCGACATGGATAAACATGATAAGGATAAAGACCTTGATAGCTAAACATATACATCTCTGTTGTGACCCGAAACCAATACCGAAGTTTCGCTAAAGCCTACTCTCTGTTATCAGTCAAAACAATACCATGAACATACCATGAACAGCTGCGACACCATCATAGCAGAAGTGTTGACGTGAAGTTAAATGTAGATTTAGCAGAAAACCATAATACAAATTCACTGCAGTCGCGCTAACAAAAAGAAATTTTCTTAACAGGCTGATGCAGCAGGCCTGGATAAGGGTTGCACTAATCCGAGACATGGAACCGGACACATTCACCACCGACTCGCCGTAAAGCCATCCATGGCGGCTCAACACCCCCATCCTTGCGGGTGATGGTCGTTGATAAATGTGTCCGATTCACGTCTCTGGCAATTAACGGGACAGCCGTGGTGCAAATTAAAACCACTTTGAATTCATCATTATTACCTGGTCTCAAATTTAAATTTCGGTTTCTTATTAGTGCACTCATAAACAAAAGGATCTGACTCGGGCGCACTAAGAAAAGCATGCGCAGTCCAGTCTGCACATTGAGAAACGAACATAACCGCGTGTGCAATACCAGGCCACTCAAAATCCCACGATACGCTTGCATTTTCAATAACAATTTTAGCTAATTGAGCTGGCGTTACCGGATCTAGCTCACCTGAGTAAATCAACACTGGCGTATTAATCTTATAGCTTTCCTTAAATTCAGCTGTAGCTACAGGAACATCCCAGACTTCACACATTGCCTGTGAAATGTCAAAAGCAAACTTATTTGAATAATGTTGAAACGGGTACTTTTTAAGCGCGTTCCTTGCTGCGACAAAATCAGTAAACGGAATTTCATCAAAGCAGGAATAGGATGCATAAGCCCCCTCATCCAGTGAATCAATAACTATGTCATTAACATAATAATCGCGCACCATCTCCGTTAAATAATCAGTATTTCCTTTAAAGGTGGCATACAAATACTTTGGTATATAACTTATTACAGACCCATCGTACATCATCGCAAACAGGCTATCGAAAAACACATCCGGGGTAACAAGTACATCAATCGGGCTATAATCAACAGGACTGGTCACGCGGATAGTTATCGGATTTTCTTTCAGTTGTTTGAGAAAATTTGAAAGGCGTTGCTCAAGGTTAAATCCGAACTGATCGTAACAGGTTTTGTCTTGCTGACATTTGTTAATAACTCGCATCATCGCCTCTGAATTATGCCTTGGCTCATTTTCATAAACCTTCAATGACTGAGGATAAATGCCATCAAGTATTAAGGTCCTGGTAGAGTCAGGGTAAAGTCGTTCAAATTCCAGTGCTATCCGGGTACCGTAAGAGACGCCATAGACATTTAATTGAGCAACACCTAAACCTGTACGAAGCACTTCAAGATCCTTTGCCGCATTAACAAGATGATACTGGCTGATATCAATACCCTGCCCGACAAGCCTGTTCCTGCAAGCCGCAAAAGATTGCTTTGTTAATTTAACAATTTCATGCTGTTTAAGCTGTTTATCGAGAGCATCCATACTCACTTCTTCTACTTCATAACAATCAAGTGCTGGTACAGAGCTACCTACACCGCGGTTATCGATAAGTATCAGCTCACGACCGGCATCAATGGTTGAAGAGTACCAGGGCAGCCATGTTGACTCATCAAAGGTAAATGAATTTTCTTCTGCTATACCCAAAGCACCGCCAGGCCCTCCACCACCAGCAACAACCAGGGGATACGTTTTTTTATCAGGATTTTTAGCTTTAAAAATAATAAATGGAAGTTTTACCTGCCGACCTTCCGGCTTGCTGTAATCTTCCGGGACTTTAACAACACCGCATACAGTTGCCGGCCAGTCATCCTGCTGTTCAAACCAGCAATCATTGATAGTGATATTTTCTGTATAGGTTTTCTCTGGTGAATTCCCACACCCCTGCAAAGTAAAACAACAGATAAAAAAACCAGCTAATAATAATGTAGTATCGATTTTAGTTTCTCCCTGACGGTTACATACTATGCATTACTGCATGCCCAGTTTCACAATCCGGGGGATTGTTACTGCCATAAGCAAACTTTGTCTATAATGCTTCCCGAAAAACTGGAATATTCAGGATCAGTGTAAAAACCAGGGAATCTCTGATTTATTGTCATTTCGAGCGAAGGGAGAAACCTTATGTTTCATAACTGCATGAAATTCTAGCGTACAGGTTTCTCACATTCGTTCGAAATGACAGAATAAGGATTTATCAGAGGTTTCTTAGATAGTAAAATTTTTAGTGCTATCTAGTTTTTACGCTGACTCCAAATATACTGTAAATTAACAGGGAATATAAGCGCACATCTTTTTTTTACTGAAGTACTTTAACAGGATCATTCATCAACAGTGAAATCTGTCAGCTCTAATATGTTAGAAGTATCAAGTGAATTTCCAGCTATACCTTTTATTGAGCCAAATAAAGCTGAAACATTTTCCTGTACAACCCATATTTGTTTTTCTCGTATAGCCCAAATTTTGTTCATGGCTTTTTTTTCGGAATTCAGCTGGCCTACCATCGCATCATAATTCTCAACTATCCTTTTTATATTTTGAACAAATTCATTACTCGTTAAGTAATGGTACAGCAGCTCCATTTTATCGCCTTTATTTTCTTGCGCCATCTTCACTGAGTTTGTTTTTATCAGCATCTCCCTAAGAACGAATGACAAACTCTTTACTTCATGGAAACCACAAATCCAGACTCCATCTTTTTCTCCAAATCTATCCATGTCACTCGGAAGCACTTCTGTAACTAGAACGGCAATATCCGCCTTACATGTGATTTGATCCTGCTTTAATTTATCAATCCAGTCATTTGCAAAACTCTTAGTTCTCTTGCTTTCATACACTATTGAGCCACATTCCTGTTGGCTTGAATTAACGACAGTTTGAATCGAATCTGCTCCACGAACACCTTTGGGGACTTCTGCAATTTTGTCGAATGGATAATTTCTTGCAAGAAGATCTTCCAGTGCCAGTTCCTGAACCTCTCCCTGCATTTGCATAGAACCTTGTTCAGCCTTCCTTTTCATTTCTTCAGCAAGCTTTTTATTATCATCGATTTGCTTTAGCAACTTAACTTTTTCCAGTTCAAAACTTTCTCTTTCTTTAGCCCTGCCTTTCTCTTCTATTTCTTTTTGTCGCTGCAGAAGTTCTTTTTCCATTTGAAGATTCAGGTCTTCCTGTTTTTCTACTAATTCTGCCTCTCTTTTAAGAAAAGAAATTTCTTTTACCTTAAGGTTTTTATTCTCAACTTTCCTTTTTTCATTCTCACGGCGAAGAGATTTCATCTCATTTTCAACTGACTCACTTGTTTCTTTTTCTATTTTTTCTCTCTCTTTTTTTAGCTGCTTATCAATTTCTACCTGTAATAACTCATCCTGTTTTTCTTTGCGCAATTCAAGCTGATCTTTTTCATCCCTGAGCTTTCTTTTTTCATCATTAAGCTTTTCAGATTGCTCGGCTATTTTTTTCTTGTATTCGGCCTTATAGTGAGCTTCTATTTTCCCTGAAAGCGCTTCTTCTATTTCGAATTCATGCCCGCAATTAGGACACTTTATTTTATCATTCATTTTTTTCTCTTTTTAAAAAAAACGCTATAACTTACACATGTGTTCGTTTAGTTTCTAACTCAACACTATCTATATAAATACAATTACTATCATCACTATACACTGTACGGGTCTAATAGAACCGGACGTTTTAATAAGAGATAATAACTATCAATTATTAAGGTGTCATTATGGGACAGAAACGATCATTCATATAATATTCTAAAGAATTTAAAGAAGAAGCGGTAGCTCTGGTACGAGAACAAGGCTACTCAGTGCCAGAGTCTGAAAAATCACTGGTATAGCCAATAACATGTTGTATCGATGGAAGGAGCTGATAGAATCTCAGCTTGAAGATAAGTCAATAGAAATAACAAACCTGTATTAGCTTGATAGCAGACCAGCAAACCAGAAAGTCTAACTTGAATGTTCCGAGTTTCCGGCTGTAACCTGGATGAGAAAAATTCAGCCTGTAGGAGAAGTATGATCTGGCTAATCAACAGAATACATTAGCAGAATTTGGCGCAGACTACACAAACAGGATTTCAGTAGTTGATGTGTTTCAGGCTAAAAAAAAAGCAATCCTTATGGATGCTAAGGAATGTTCAAAATAGTTGATTCAAATCAACGTCTGTACTGATGAATTAATTATAGTGAACTTTATAGAGGTAAACACTGTGGTTCGCACTTTATCGCAAGCTATTGTCTATATCACCTATGCTAAAGCTGAAGATTTACTAGACGCCTAATATTCAGTGTTTACCAGCTATATTTTTTACATGTCTGACTATTATACAATTCTATAAGGAGTGCCATGAACAACTACAAATATATTCTGCTGGCTACTGATTTCTCTAAACCAGCCGAAGCCGCTGCAAAAAGAGCGGCTAAAATTGCCACCTGTTTTAGCGCCAGACTCTGTTTGCTTCACGTGGTAGACCATTTTCCTGAGGATATTTCGAATGACTGGATAGCACCGGAAGATAAAAGTCCCGCGACCTATATGACCGAGCGTTCGGAAAAAGCGCTTGAACAGCTTAGCTCAAAACTTGAGTATGACAATATCGAAACCCAGATCGTACTCAGTGAGCATTCTGCGGCTTATGAAATCACACAATACGCCAAACAGAATAAAGTAGACCTTATTGTCACCGGACGCCATGGCAACCACGGTATTATCAACATGCCCGGATCAACCAGTAGTGCTGTTGCACACCGCGCTGAATGTGACACACTGTCAGTCCAGTCATTTTGACGGCATGGGTATTTTTTTAAGCCTGCCTTATGAGAAAGCAGGAGTGATCAGTTTGTTAGCCTCATGAGGCATTTTCTGACAATAAAGAGATCACTTTATATACATCAATTATTTCCTGCAATAAGGCCTTTTTTTCAATCTGGCTGAATTAGAATTGCATGATAAGCAAAAATTTATACAAATAATTCATACGAGTTCAGGTTACAACCTGATTACAGCTATGGCTAATGAAGCGACCAGGACAGATTCTCAACACGAGTATATTGGTAATACCGTAGGTGTTCATGGGCCGGTTGTTATCATTGCCTGTAACAGGCTGCCGCCATTGCATCAGGCCCTGACAGCCCATATAGATCATGAAAACTATCTGTTTGAGGTGCATCAGCATCTTGATGAGCGCCATGTTCGCGCCATAACCTTACATACCTCCTCCGGTCTTAGACGGGGTATGCCGGTTTATGATACCGGCTCACCTGTCCAGGTACCGGTTTCCCCTGACTGTCTTGGTCGTTTACTGAATATTTTTGGTGAACCGCTGGATGATGGCCCGCCCTTATCCCAGGCTAACTACCGGCATATTCATGGTCAGCCTGTCTCCCTAAGTGAGGCCGTGGGTATGAGCGATGTGCTGGAAACAGGCATCAAGGTTATCGATTTACTCTGTCCCTTTGTTAAGGGAGGAAAGACCGGGCTTTTTGGCGGAGCCGGCGTCGGCAAGACAGTGTTGATTATGGAATTCATGCATGCAGTGGCGACACTGCATAAGGGGGTGTCTGTTTTTGCTGGTGTCGGTGAGCGCATCAGGGAGGGCCATGAATTATGGCATGAGCTGAAAAAAACCGGTGTCTTGCCACAGACACTGATGGTCTTCGGGCAGATGGATGAGTCACCGGGTGTACGCTTCAGGGTGGGGCTCACTGCCCTCACCTACGCGGAATATTTGCGTGACACCTTACAGAAAGAAGTACTGTTTGTTATGGATAACGTATTTCGCTTCGTCCAGGCCGGCAGTGAAGTCTCCAGTCTGCTTGGTCGAATGCCGGCCATCGTCGGCTACCAGCCGACCTTAACAACCGAAGTGGCAGAAATGCAGGATCGAATTCTTTCTACCCGGCAGGGCAATATTACTTCTGTACAGGCGGTTTATGTGCCGGCAGATGATATGACTGATCCCGCTGTCAATGCCATTCTTAGTCACCTTGATACCAGTGTCATTTTATCCCGGGTACAGGCCGGAAAAGGCATTTATCCCGCCGTGGATCCATTACAGTCGAGTAGTTCCTTGATGGATCGTCATACCCTGGGGGCAAAACATTATGCCATTGCCGAAGGCGTGCGTGAACATCTGGCCCGTTATAAAGAACTGGAAGATATTATTACCATGTTGGGTATCGAGGAATTATCAGCTAAAGATAGTAAAATTGTTTCACGGGCACGTAAATTACAGCGTTATCTTACTCAACCTTTCTGGTCTACCTCTTCACGTGCGGGTATAGCGGGTGTATCCGTGCCATTGAAACAGACGCTTGTCGACTGTGAGGCTTTTTTACAGGGTAAGTATGACCACCTGCCCGAGGAGCAGTGTTATATGCGGGGTAGCATGAAGAGTCTGGCATCATGAAAACCTTTAGCCTGATACTTCAGGATGCGACCCATGCAGAAAAAATCGACGGTTTATCATCTTTTGTTGGTGAAGATATGTCGGGCTCTTTTGGTATACTCGCCAACCATGCACGTATGATGACGACATTGGTGATCGGACTGGAGCGCTATCGTATAGCTAATGAACCCTGGCAATACCTGGCTCAGCCCGGTGCTGTATTATATTTTCAAAATAACCTTCTCACTATCAGCACCCGTCACTATTTTCGCAATGAAAACTATATGCAAATCAGCGATGATTTACAGAAAAAACTGCTGGCCGAGGAAGAAGAATTACATTCTGTAAAACACAGTCTGCAGCATATGGAAAAAGAAATTCTCAAACACATGTGGGAATTGCGTCGCCACCAAGGGTAACCCGAATATTTCATAGGAACGCTCAAAATATAGCTTAACATTATGATTTTATTAATAAATATTAGTATTTTAGCAAAACACACTATGTACCAGGTATCGCTATACAGTTTTTGGGAAAATCTCAGCGGCCATTTTGACCGATTCGCCTGTAACCATAGCTATGGCTATGCTTTTCGACGAATAGGCCAAACTGACTCACCGACCAATACAATAAATATGCTCCCCATTGTCTGTATTCTTATGAAATATCCGGGCTAACATGATGAATCAGCAACAGGAACTTCGAAAACAGGTCGAGCAACAGGCCCGGCGCATGAAGCAGGCAGAACGGGACCGGCCCACCCTGATTGGACAAACTGTTTATGTCGGTACACTGGGTCTGCTGTTTGTGCTGCCTGTGGTGGCTGGCGCCTATTTAGGCCACTGGCTGGATACTATGGCTTCCGGTTACTCGGTTCGCTGGACGGTTAGCCTGATCCTGTTAGGTGTGTTTATCGGTATGGTTAACGTTTATTATTTTATTAAGGAATAATCCTGGATTCCGCAGTTAACCGCTAGATATGATATTCAAGTGTATAAAATGGTAGAGAAGTATGAGTAATACGAACATTCACCGAATGGTTGAATACGCTACGGCCAGTATAGCACATCCCCTTTTGCCTCTGACTGTGTTGCGAATCCCCGCAATAGCTCACTATTACGGCTCATCGCGCCTTGCCAGAGACAAAATGGAATGCACTCTACAGACCGTTCAACTGCGGATTCCAGGATGATGGGCGAAGACAGTCTGTTTATTCGGCCCATATTTGAACTGGGGCCAGTACAGCTAACCAATACGGTGATTACCACCTGGGTGGTGATGGCCATCATCGGCGGCCTTGTCTGGCTGGCAACACGGCGACTGCAAATGAGTCCCAATCGATTGCAAACTCTGGTCGAAGCAGTTGTGTCGATTATTGAAGAATCAATACGCGACATTGCCCCCCAGCATGTTCATCAAATCATGCCCTTTATTGGCACACTATGGGTGTTTCTTGTTTTTGCCAATTTGATTGGACTGATACCCGGTATGCATTCACCGACAAGGGATCTGTCGGCCACCGCGGCCATCGCGTTTCTGGTTTTTCTGTCGGTGCACTGGTACGGAATTCGTTTACAGGGCTTAAAAAACTATCTACTGCATTATCTAAAACCCAGCCCGATCCTGTTACCATTTAACTTAATCAGTGAAGTAACACGCACCATCGCCCTGGCGGTGCGTCTGTTCGGTAATATGATGAGCCTGGAAATGATAGCGCTGCTTATTCTGATGGTAGCCGGTTTTCTGGTGCCCGTACCAATACTCATGCTGCATATAGTTGAAGCACTGGTGCAGGCGTATATCTTCGGCATGCTGGCACTCATCTATGTCGCCAGCGGCCTGCAATCTCAACAACTACGACAACAAAAACAAGGAGAAAACCATGCCTGACTTAACTGCCTTTGTGCAAACCTCTACGCTGACGGCCATTATTGGTATTGCAGTGGGTATCAGTATGCCAGCCATTGCAATGGGCTGGGCCATCAGTCGAGCGATGGATGCACTGGCGCGTCAACCGGAAGCAGAAAAATCTATTATGCGTACCCTGTTTATCGGTCTGGCGATGATTGAATCGCTGGCCATCTATGTACTGGTCATCGTGCTGATTGTATTGTTCCGCAATCCATTACTTGAGTACCTGACACAATAAGCAGCCGCAGTAACCATCTGTAATAATTATGACCAATAAAATCAACAAAAGGAGAACAGGTTTTGGAACTTAACTGGTCCACCTTTCTGTTAGAAATTTTTAATTTTCTGGTTCTAGTCTGGATCCTGAAGCGGTTTTTATATCAGCCGGTTCTTGATGTCATAACACGACGTCGTACTGCTATAGAAACTCAGCTGGCAGAAGCCAAACAGATTCATGCAGATTCTGATACCTTAAAAGAACAGTATGAACATCGTCTAACTGACTGGGAGCAGGAACGTCAGAAAGCCATGGACAAGTTGTCGCATGAACTTGAAGAAACCCGACTTCATCAACTGGAAAGCCTGAAGGAAGAACTAACCCAGGTAGAGGAAAAAACTCGCGTGGCCAGATCACGACAGGATAAACAGGTCATACGGGAAATTGAACAGCGCGCATTGCAACAGGGTGCAAAGTTTGCCTCCCGACTACTTACCGAGGCAGCGGGACCGGAACTGGAAAACCGTTTATTTGATTTACTGCTGGATGGTTTGACAGCATTACCAGCTGATCAAATCAATATGCTTAGTAATAAATGGGGAGAGTCACCTGAACGTATTCTGGTATTCAGTGCTTATCCGCTTGCAGAGAATAAACGACATCAGCTGGAAGAGACCCTGTCCAGAGTAACCGGTTTGTCAGCTCCTGTGTTTTATGAACAGGATGCCAAATTACTGGCAGGGCTAAACATCACCATCGGTGCCTGGGTACTGCAATTAAATGTGCGAGACGAACTGCAGGGCTTCACGGAATTTGCCAGCGAATTTACCAGCGAGCTTGCCCATATTGAACACTAATCTCACAATGGCCGAGTTAGTTGACCGACAGGCGAACTGGCTAAAAGATTATCGCCCGTCGATACGCATCAAAGAACAGGGCAAAGTGATTTCAATCGGTGATGGCATAACCTGGATCAGCGGCCTGCCCACGGCGGCTATTGATGACATACTGGCTTTTGAGGATGGCAGTCGGGCCATGGTGTTTGATCTGACTGAGAATCAGGTCGGTGCCGTACTGCTGCACCAGACAAACCAGTTAACCGCCGGTATCGCGGCCTATCCTACCGGTAAGCTGTTAAGCGTGCCGGTAGGCAACGGCCTGCTGGGCAGAGTGATTGATCCACAGGGCCTCCCTCTCGATGATTTATCCTTACCGCCCCACCTGCCCTGGCAACGCCTTGAAGCAAAATCACCGGTTATTATGGCGCGTGATTTTGTGCATGAACCCCTCTATACCGGCATTAAAATTATTGATACATTGATCCCCATCGGTAAGGGTCAGCGTCAGTTGCTTATCGGTGATGAAGGCCTTGGCCGCAGTTCGATTGCGCTAGATACAGTAATCAACCAGCAGGGTAAAGATGTGCGCTGTGTTTATGTGCTGATTGGCCAGAAGCGCAGCAAGGTAGTAAATATTATTAATACGCTGCGTAAGTACAATGCGCTGGACTACACCACGGTGGTAGTCGCAGAAGCCAGCGGATTACCTGGCCTGCAACATTTAGCCCCTTTTGCCGGTTGCGCCATTGCTGAATTCTGGATGCAGCAGGGTCATGATACTTTGGTGGTTTATGATGATCTGACGTCACATGCCAAAACCTACCGTGAACTTTCATTACTGTTACGCCGACCACCCGGACGGGAAGCATTTCCTGGTGATATTTTCTCTGTTCATGCCAGATTACTTGAACGTGCCACCTGTCTTAATGCTGCCCATGGCGGTGGCAGTATGACAGCACTGCCTATTGTTGAAACGAAACAGGGCGAAATAGCAGCCTATATTCCCACTAACCTCATTTCCATTACCGATGGCCAGATTTATCTGGATCACACGCTTTTTGTTAGCGGTTTTCGGCCAGCTATAGATATAGCCCGATCTGTCTCCCGTATCGGCGGCGCGGCACAACATCGTCGCATCACAGAAGAAGCGGGACGAATGAAACTCGACTATCTGCAGTTTCTTGAGCTGGAAATTTTTACACGCTTCGGTGCTCGCCTTGAAGCATCTATGGAAGAAACCATTAAACGTGGCAGAGTTTTACGAGAAATACTTAAACAGGAACGACTGATGCCCTTGCCGGTAACCGTCCAGCTGGCCTGGCTAGTGGCCTTCAATGATGCTTGTTTTGACAACGTGGATCCCGAGGACGTAGCCAAACAACTCGATATCCTGGTACAGCATACACGACACACCGATCTGAGACTTGATAGCCCCAGAGAACAGTGGTCTGATGTGATCGCCAGTTGCTTAAGCTGCCCTGAAAGGAAAACGCAAGCATGACCCGGCGCCAGGACATTAAGCAGCATCGCCGCAGTCTCAATGAAATTCGTGACATCATGAACTCCATGAAAAATCTGTCTTTTATGGAAACGCGCAAGATTAGCAGCTTTTTGGATGTGCAACATTCTGTGGTCAAACACATTGAAACGGTAGCAGCAGATTTTCTTAGCTTCTATCCTGATACCCTGACAAATACCACAGGCGCGGCTGTTGACGAAAATATTGAGGTGTATCTTTTAATCGGTGCCGAACGTGGATTTTGCGGTGATTTTAATCATGCTTTGCTGCGCCACTTTGAAACCATACCGAAAACACGTGATACGGATAAACTGCTACTCATCTGCGTAGGCCATAAATTAGAAACGCTTCTGGAAAATGATGAACGGGCAATAACATTTATCGATGGCGCCAGCGTCGCGGAAGAAGTGGGTTACGTCCTCAATGAGATTGTTAATCAACTGGCTCCCATACAGGAACACTATGGCTCTCTGAATTTACATGTACTTTATCATGATGAACATCAGCTTGTTAATCAACAGCTGCTGCCCCCTTTTCAAAACCTGCCTAACCACCATTCACAGGAGTCGCATGAACCAGAGTTAAACATTGAACCAAGAAATTTTTTACTTGATCTGAGCTACCACTATCTGTTTCTTGTTTTATATGAAATTCTGTACACCTCGCTTATGGCAGAAAGCCGTCAGCGCGTGGCACACCTTGATGGCGCAGTTCAACACATGGATGAACAATCTGAAGAACTACATCGACAAAGCAATATTTTACGTCAGGAAGAAATCATTGAAGAAATTGAAGTTATACTGCTGAGCGCGGTCAGTCTTGACGAACAATCATTTCAGGGATAGCGAACAACAAAATATCGCTAGCAATAATGTCATCTTAAGGATTGGCGTATGCGAGACGACATCTCGAATAAACTTTCTGGCTCCCCTTTTCAGGCTTCGATTTTTCTTATTCAATTTTCAGTACTCATTACTTAAGCAAGTTATTATGTTCCGCCTGATTCAATACAGAATAACGAATCATAACCGTCGACAATACGCTATACCTGTCGTATCCCGGCTATAAGTTCACTAACTCTGCCGTACCTGACCACCACAGAATAAGATTGTTTTCGGTAGGGATGCGCGCCTGCGGATGATACGCCACCATACGCGGGGTGAAATCGGTGTAGGGCCGTTGTGTGTGCAGGTAACCTTGATACAGGTAGCCGTTCACGGAACCCGGAATGGCAGTATGTCGCTGCATGATTTCACAGACCGGTGTTTCCATGTCCGCTATATCGACATCCAGAGGGTCGGCATAAAGTTGTGCCTGCACGGACTCCGGTGAAACTTCACCCAGATACACCTGCACTTCAAATATCCAGCCATCGTCCTGTTTAGACACAAGCAGATTGCCCCAATGCACTTCATGCCATTGCTGCCTTATTCGTTCATCCCACTGACAAAGTTGTTTGGCAACTTCACCGCCCTGAGCGGCCCGATGGTGATAGGCGTTAGCTGATGGAAGGTATAGCTTTTCGACATATTCCCGCACCATTCGGTTAGCACTGAACTGTGGTGTGAGACGGGCCATGCTAGCGCGCATTTTAGCAACCCATGAGCGGGGAATACCCATAGCATCGCGATCGTAAAACAGTGGTGCGATCTCTTGCTCTAACAACCGGTAGAGTTGGTCCGCCTCAATTGCATCCCAGCCAGGCTCGCTATGTTCTTTTCCGTCACCCAGCGCCCAGCCGATGTCCTGCTCATAGGCTTCGGCCCACCAGCCATCCAGCTCCGACAGGTTCAGTCCGCCGTTGACCAGGACTTTCATGCCGCTGGTACCACTGGCTTCCCAAGGACGGCGTGGGGTATTGATCCACACATCGACGCCCTGCACCATTTCCTGCGCCAGGCTAATATCATAATCTTCCAGAAAAACCGCGTGGGCGCGAACCTCGGGGCGTTGCACAAACTGCACCCACGCCTGCAGTAACTGCTTAGCCTCCTCATCCTGCGGATGCGCTTTACCGGCCACAATGATCTGCATCGGGCGTTCGGCATTGGTCAGCAAGCGAATTAGACGTTCCGGGTCATGCAATATCAAGTTAGGTCGCTTGTAACTGGCGAAGCGCCGTGCAAAACCCAGGGTCAGGATATTCGGATCCAGCACTTGCTGAGCCAGTGCCACCGTCTCTGGATTCGAGCCCCGCTGCCCCATTTGACGGGCCAGTCGCTTACGTGCATAAACCACCAGATCTGCCCGCTCCTGGCCACAGAATGTCCACAAAACCTCATCGTTCTGGTTTTCGATTGCCTGAGCGAGAGGCTCCAGACCACTCAACCAGCGGTCTTTGCCAGCAGCTTCAGTCCACAGTTCATCAGCCCAGGGTGAGTCCCAGGTCGGCATGTGAACACCATTGGTAATATAGGTAACCGGTACTTCCCACCGTGGCCAGTGAGGATAAAGATCCTGGAAGATACCTCGGCTAACTTCGCCGTGAAGCCGGCTTACGCCATTGGTGATGCCACAGGTGCGTATAGCCAGGTAGGCCATATTGAAGGGTTCATCACCGTTATGGGCATTTATCCGCCCCAGGGCAAGAAGCCTGTCGGGTGCTACAGCCAACTGATCTGCATAATTCCCTGCATACCTCTCCAGCAGGGCCTGACCAAAGGTATCGAATCCGGCGGCTACCGGAGTATGCGTGGTAAATACATTGCCTGGCCTGGTCGCACTCAGCGCAACCCAGAAATCACAATGATTTTTCTGCATAAATGTCCGTGCCCGCTCAAGCGTTACAAATGCAGCGTGCCCCTCGTTGAGATGGCAAACATCAACGTCAATATCCAGTGCTTCGACCAGTCGCCAACCACAAACCCCTAGCACGATCTCCTGAACCAGCCGCAACTCCCGCCCCCCGCCATAGAGTTTCCTGGTAATACCCTGATCGGCAGGGCTATTGAGTGGATCATTGCTATCCAGTAGATATAAAGTCGTCCGCCCCACCCGCGCCTGCCAGACACGAAAACGCACTCTGCGACCAGGAAAGTTAATATCAACATGCAACCAGGCACCATCCTGTGCCTGTACTGGCCTTACCGGCACACTGGTCGGATCATTGTAGGAATAGATTTCCTGCTGCCGACCATCCGAGTCCAGTGTCTGTCGAAAGTAACCTTCCTGATACAGCAGGCCCACACCGATAACCGGCACATCCAGGTCACTTGCCGATTTAAGGTAATCGCCTGCCAGGATACCAAGCCCACCGGCATATATCGGCAGCGCTTCACCCAGGCCAAACTCCATACTGAAATAAGCAATATGTTTAAGCGCAGAACCGCCGTGGGTCTCAGCGTACCAACCCGGTTGTGTACAATAATCTTTGTGTTTCGCTATCAACTGTTGGAGTTGTACCTTGAACGCGTTATCTCGATCCAGCGCCTGTAGACGATCCTCGGTGATATTTTGCAGGATAGCATACGGGTTTTTTATCTGTTCCCAGACTTCCGGATCCAGCTTTTTCCACACTGCATCTCCGGCATGACTCCAGGTCCAGCGCAGATCTATTGCCAGATTGGCCACATCATCTGCCAAAAGTCGCAAACCGACCGGCAGTTCACGTTGAAATAATTGGAAAGTCTTCATGGTCTGGTCATTTAATATTACCTTGTAACATGAAATAGAACATCATATAGACATGATCAGTATTTTCTATAAATAATAATACTAATGACTCAACTATGCTCAGGCTTATATTCATTATGATTAAGTCTCATTGAAAATCAATGATGCAAGCATCTAACATAAAAACACTGCCCGTCATATTCCACCCGCTTGAGTTTGTTTTCTGCTAGCAAACGCTTAATCAAATCCCAATCTGCACCGGCTTTTGTCAACAACATCTTCACTGCCTGCTCACGCATAGGATGCACTGCCGTGATTGCGAGAAGATCCTGCTCTGCCCCACCTGTCGATGTAAATGTATCACCCTCATAATCTATCAAATATTCGACATCTACCAACCTCTCCTTCAACAACTGGTAAGCCCGGGTAATTACTGTTTCATCTGGCGCCTTTACATCTATTTCTGCGGGTGGACGCGTTGGTATTGCTAAATAGGCTTTGTGCGGTTTTAGCTGAAAAAGATATTCAGCAACCGACACAATAGAATCGTGACTATCATTTACTCCTTCGACAAGCATAGTTTCGGTTACAAGTTCGCCTTGATACTGCTGCGCAAAACTTTCTATTCCACGCAGAATAGCTGACAATTGCAGACTCTCATGCGGACGATTGATTTGCCTCCAGGTTACTTCGTCAACACTGTCTATTTTTAATGACACCCAGTCCGCCTTGTTTAGTACATGTTGAACTTCCTGCCGCCAGATCAACGAAGCATTGGATATAACGGCAATTTTTATTCCCTGTGGCCGTAAGCGATCTATTGCTTCACCCAGGTGACTATCCAGCGTCGGTTCACCATCAGGCACAAAAGTCAGATAGTCAATCTTCTCACCGGCGCCAAGCGTGGCTTTCACTTTAGCAGTGACCGCCTCTACAATTTCTTCTGGTCGATAAAATGTTTGAGCCATGATCTGTTTGACCATGGTGCGTCCAACCTGGCAATAAACACAGGAATAGGAACAATTCTTGGGAGGAATGTTATTTATGCCCAGGCTACGCCCCAGTCGGCGAGATGGTACGGGTCCAAAAGTAATTATTGATACACTATCGGTTTCCAATGTTATTTTTTTACTCCTGAAGAAATACACTATTCTCTTAATTACAAGCTAGCAATTTTTAGCATAAATAATTTTCAATAAACATCTTATATTATTGATACAGAAAGCTGGTGACTATTGAATTTAAATAATAATATCTATTACATTTTCTTGATCTTTGTCATGCAAAATAGTTATACCATCCTGCTTAATATGGGCTATCTGGATAGACCTACTTTGCCAGGCATATTGTTATAAAGTGTGAGTAGCTATAAGACAGAGGTGTATAAATGCTGGCCGAGAATCATCTAACAGATAGCTTCAAAAAAACCACACGAAATTTATTAATGTGGTCCCTATCATAGTCGGCATGCTGCTACTAACCAGTCTGCTTATTACCGTATTTCCAGAACAGATATCAGCCGGTCTGTTTGGAAATGGCGATATCATTGATACCCTGCTCGGCGCCTCCATTGGCAGCATAGCTGCAGGCCACCCACTGGCAAGTTATCTGCTTGGTGGAGAACTGCTCAGTGGCGGAGTAAGCCTGTTAGCGGTAACCGCCCTGATTGTCACCTGGGTAACCGTCGGCATCGTGCAGCTACCTGCCGAGGCAATGCTATTAGGAGCACGCTTTGCCGTGTACCGCAACATCATCAGTTTTATTGCTGCTATCGCCATCGCCTTTTTGACCGTCTATAACCTGCGATTTCTTGGGTTGAACTGAATGCCCAGGAAACAGTTAAAAAGTGGCCGTGGTGGCTGGTTGTTTCTCGCACTGACATTACTTGCTTATATGTTGCTCAGTCTGATCAATCCAGAGGCGACCACAAAGTCACTTACCTTTTTTACGCATGTTATGGCACAAGTTTTCCCCATGCTCGGTTTGGTATTTTTACTGCTTTTTATTGCCAATCTGCTACTTGAACCAAAATGGATTAAACGCTACCTGGGCAGAGGCAGTGGTATCAAAGGATGGATGGCAGCAATCATCGGCGTTATTCTTTCGCTCGGTGCAATCTATGCCTGGTATGCAATGTTGAGCGAGCTGAAACAGAAAGGGATGAGAACGGCACTAATCGCTACTTTTCTGTACAGCCACGCGGTTAAATTGCCTTTACTGCCACTCATGGTTCATTATTTTGGTATGGCTTATACGCTAATTTTGTGTCTATACCTGATCATTTTTTCCATTATCAATGGCATCCTGGTTGAAAAACTGACAAAACAAAGGGCGGGATAATAGATGAACTATTCACAGCACTCATACCACTTTCAGCTTATAAAATAAAACTCGTCAGGTAAATATCATGAAAATAGCGATAGCAGCAACATCCCCGGAGAATGACGCGCAAGTTGATGAGCGAGGTGCACGGGCGCCCTATTACCTGTTTTTTGATACAAAGACCGGCCTGTCAAAAGTAATACCAAATCCTGTCGCCGAAGGCGAAAGAAGTACTGGCCCTCAGGCCGCGGCATTTCTAATTAGCAAAGGTGTAGATAAAGTAGTCGCTGGTGACTTCGGTCCTCGATTTAGTGACGGGCTGGAAAATGCCGGGATTGTTTATGAACAAAAAACAGGGCCAATATCAGAGATTCTTCTTGAGCTAAAAAGATAAACCATTATAGGAGGATAGTATGACTCACTGGTTCAAAGCAGCACTGCTTTATATACTGCCGCACCATCTACTCTCGCGTGTAGTGCAATGGAGTACTCGTTGGCGGCACCTTCCTTTGCGTAAACCCTTTACCCGATGGTTTGTACACCACTACAATGTGAATATGGCAGAGGCCATTCAGCCGAATCTCGATGCTTATCCGGATTTCAATAGTTTTTTTACCCGAGCATTGCGACCTGAAACACGTCCAATAGCTCAAGGTGCAGGGCAAATCTGTTGTCCTAGTGATGGTGCAATAAGCCAGTTGGGTGACATTCAGGGGCAGAAGATCTTTCAAGCCAAAGGACATAACTATTCGCTTGTGGAACTCCTGGGCGGCTGTGAAGAACGGGCGCAACCATTTTTAGGCGGTCGGTTTGCGACCACCTACCTGTCTCCGGGAGACTACCACCGTGTGCATATGCCTTTGTCTGGTCGCCTTGTGGAGATGACGTATATTCCGGGGCGACTGTTCAGCGTCGCGCCTGACTATACCGAATCAATTCCCCGTCTGTTTGCACGTAATGAACGTGTGGTCTGTATCTTCCAGACAGCGGCTGGTTCTATGGCAGTGGTACTGGTAGGTGCCATCTTCGTTGGTTCCATTGAAACAGTTTGGGCGGGTGAAGTCACACCGCCACGTTATAAGAATATCAAGGTGACAAGTTACGCCGCAGACGACTATGCCATCCAGCTGGAGAAAGGTGAAGAGTTAGGACGTTTCAACATGGGGGGATCAACCATTATCGTTTTGTTTGCTCCTGTTCAGGTGAAGTGGCAGTCCGTGCTTGACGCCGGGTCACGCGTGCAATTTGGGCAGGTATTGGGAGATATGGAGCAAACTCCAATTTAAAGATGCTCGGTGAACTGACATACTCGACCTACATCGCTGTTCTTCTGTTAGCGTCCCTTTCGGTGCTGACGACACTGCTGGGGGTTACATTAGCGATCTATGTCGGCAAAAACGTGCGGGCAATCGCCATAGGAATAGGATTCTCAGCTGGAATTTCATCTGCAGTTATACAAGCGTGTTGATGATTTCGCGATAATCTTCGGAACATTGCGTTGTAGATGCCTGACAGATCCATAAGCCAAGTTGTTCAAAGCCTCCTAACAGCTGGGTTTGCGGAAAAAATTCCACATACAGGCCGGCCCCGGGTCCGTTTTGTACGGTAAGTTGAAACGACACCTCCATCCCTATAGCAACCATGAGTTTGTGCAGGCTCTGAATGGCCAGCGACATGCCCAGCGTTAGATCACGTAATTCGTCACCAGATAATTCGTGTAAATATTGTTTCGATGTGTTTTTCACTGCCAGAATCGTGGCGTAGGGGCGACGCATGAAATATGGAACCATCAGTTTTACGGCTTCAGTTTCCCAGATAGTCAGGGATGCTGAGTTTTCCTCGAACATATACTGGGTGAAGGTTTTTCGATGACGCTGTTGAAAACACCAGTTGTTATAAAAACGTTGCGGCATGATGTTGGTGAAACCGATCTGCATGTGACCGTGAGACTGGGACGCGCCAGCGGTCCTGCCGAAGTTTTTTATGATAGAACAGTAACCAAAGGCCTCGCTATCGGCTTCAGTGGGTGGCATCCAGCCATCACTTTCCAGCAGTAACTTGCGTTCCAGATCAGCTAGCTGCCGCATGGAAATATCAAGATCTTCCAGGGACATATTATGCCAGTCCAGATCATGCACTGAATTTGTCCATTGCAACAGGTGCAAACCCTGTGAATAGCGCCCCAGATGCTCAGGATCAGGATATAAAGGCATTTCGAGACCGCGGGGCGGCAGCGTGGTGGCAGGATAGACGATAGGATACAGGTTGAAATTCACGAACGAAAAACCCTGTGAATGTTTTCGTACATCTATTATGGGTGTGGTGTTTCCGGCACAAATCGGGCATGCCGCGTCGTCAATGCCTCCCGTTTTCTTATTCGTACCCGGCTCGGCCGGGCGTTTTGATCTGGTCGAATTGAACAAGACCATTTCGCCGCTGCGAGGATCCAGCTGACAGGTTGGGTCGGGGCGATACCGGCTCATCGTAGTATTCGCGCGAACAGACTCGAACAACTGCTGTATGCTGACTTTGGAAATGTCGTCTGCTAGTGCGATCTTTTTTGCATTTTCAATGGATAGCTCCATTTTCTGTCTCCGATAGAACCAGGGGTTACTGTCAACTTAAACGGATGTTGCCCCGTTTTCGGTGTCTGAAAGCTCTTCTCGCGACCAACAATCAAGAGGTTACGGCCCAATGAGCTGGTTATAATTTGTACAGTTCGGTTTAAGTTGACAGTACCTAGCGATTCAATATGCTATGATCAACCTCGATACCTCGCTCTGCCACCATCTCTTCGATATTCCGATAGCCAAGGGCATATGCACAATACCATCTTACACACTGAAGAATAATTTCCCGCGGGAAGTGTCGCGATTTAAAACTGATCATATGGAGCTACTTGATGTAAAGTTGAGTTTCAACATTATACTCGAACAGCCTGAATTGCGACAAAACCGTTACGGCTCATATGTGTTAGGAATGTTATGCAGTAGCATTTTCTAATTCATTATTAACAGGCTTGCTATAATGTAAACCAAACTCAACTTTAAAGTCTGTAGCCATTACTTTAGGAACTAATCTCCCTTCCTTCCTAGGTAACTCAACAATTCCATATTTTTCTAGCGTTTTAAGAGTCCTTGATAAATTAGATTTTTTTCTATCGCTAAGTTTTTCAAGCTCAGCAAGAGACCTGGGCTTATATTCGATAATTATTTTTAATAAGTTTTGATTATCACTACTAAGCACTTGAGACATTGAGTGCAATGACTCAAACCATACACTAGGTTCGTCTTTACGAGGCTTATACTTACCTTTAGCAATTTCAATTGTTCTTTTGACGTAGTCTTCCCTAGAAATAATTCCTACTTTCATAACTTTAGTAATCATAATATTTACCTCTAGGGGTTACCTAAAATTTTATTAACATCATTCCAAAAATCTTCTAAAAGTTCACCAGCGCTTTTAAATTCATAAGTTTTGACTTTGCTTTTTTCATGCTTGTGATCCCATTCGGTTACCTTTGCTTTAAATTTGGTTTTATTGGGTTTTATTCCATGTGCGTTGTCATAACCAATTATTCTTGTGTTGTTTCTATCATGTAGCGTTAGTGAGTATTTAATGCCGTGTGGAATTTTTTCGTTTGAGCCAACTTTCTTCGCTTCGAATTTCGTCCAATAGCCATTGTCCATAGGAAATATCTCCCCATCCAACTCTAGGAGATAGACCAGCCCAAGATTATTGTCTTTTGTATCAGTCACTTAAGTTTTTATTGCCATGGTTATCTTGGTTATCATGGGATGATAACTTTACTATAGCAGAATGTATGGAGAATTCCTACCGAAAAAATCTATTCTTCAATCTCGGGTCCCAGGCAATATAGGAGTTAAAACGGAACTACTTTGACTAGATGCCCTTGATATTATTAAATAGCTTGGCTGGCACCGTCAACTTAGTTTGGAAACCACAAATAACTTCCTGCAAACCATGCGCCATCCAACGTTCAGCATACATTGGACGCAACCTGGCTGAGATCTCTCCAGTCTAATAAAGCACGAACGCGGAGTTCACGAAAACACCGGGCACTGTTTAAATGACGCCCCAAGTTGAAGATGTTATGAATCATGCCATGCATGGACAG
>RCNF010000034.1_pt1 | contig 52926 bp, 46 predicted proteins | sample 2041311 | NCBI WGS metagenome assembly RCNF01 (sample SAMN09708228, study PRJNA481090) | Marine sediment metagenome, whole genome shotgun sequencing project. | biome: marine sediment; feature: ocean; material: sediment; isolation source: Sewage treatment plant 2 marine sediment (STP2) ...
TAAGGGTAATATTAATATGAGGTTAACCTTGCATGAGGAAGGCCCCGGCAGTGCTGACGGTACAGTAATATCGGCGTGGGACAGTGTGAGGGAAGAAAGCGATGTCAATATGGCAGGATCGGAATCAGATTCATGGGTCGTGATAAGTATCCTGGATAACGGCAGAGGTATTCCCGCCGATGAGATCAATACTATCGGCAGGCCGTTCATCCGCGCTTCCAATTCAGCCGTCGGCGATGTAAAGGGTATGGGGGTCGGGCTATCTGTAGCGCAGAAGATAGTAGCTGCACACGATGGGTACATCTACTGCAGAAGTATCGAAAACGAGGGGGCCGAATTCTCTATCTGGCTCCCGAACCGCTGAAAAATCAATCAATAACATTGAATGAGGCCACGATCACTCGCGGCCCTTTTCATTTATAACATTGTTACTGTTTCTGGCTGTCAGCGCAGAAGCACCATCTTTTTCTTCATCGAGAACTCACCGGTATCGAGGCGATAGAAATAAATGCCGCTCGCGACGTACGCGCCCGACGAGTTGGTGCCGTTCCATATCTCCGAGTAGTTACCCGCCGGGAGAGTGGAGTTAACCAGCTCGCTGACCAGTCTTCCTGATGCGTCGTAGATGTTCAGTCTCACATGTCCGCTTTCCTTCAGCCCGAACTGGATCGTCGTTGAAGGGTTGAACGGGTTGGGCCAGTTCTGGGAGAGGTAGTCACTGTGCGCGGGAGTGGGAGGATCATCTCCGGTTACCTGCCCGGGCAAGAGAAGAGCGAAGCCGCTCTCGTTATCATGGATGTCCACGGCTGAGACCTTGTAGAAGTATCCATCGTCCCAGTTCCATCCGGCGTCGAAGTACATCGTGTCGTATGCGGTAGTCAGCATGTTTGTGGTCGAGGGTACGAACGAAGGTTCGGTCCCGCGGTAGATCACATAGTGAGAGAGGTCCTCTTCCTGATTCGAGTTCCAGACAAGATCCATCCCTTCGGGAGAGTACTCCTGCTCGCCGGCGAGTCCGACAGGAGGAGCGGGAGAGAGGTTGTCGAGTGAGTACGCGCTGTCCGGTTGAGAGGTCCAGACTACAAGAGGATCGCTCGTGTGAGCGGCGACCTGGTAGTAGCTGTACGTCCAGGCTGTTGGCAGGGAGGTGAAGTCTGTTTCCAGGACCTTCGAGTATCCTTCGTAATACTGCGCCGTCTGAGTTTCGAGCAGTTCCCAGTAGTATGTCGCCGCCCCGAGAATCTCGCGGCGGACTATTATCCCGAAGGGTATTCCCGGATCACTATCAGTATCTGAATTGATTGCTTGAATATCCGTGTACTCGATTCCATCCTCCTTCAACATCATCGCCGATGCCGGACTGAGAGATTTCCATATCGAATAGTGTGATATATCCTGGTAAGGCCATGGGTCGAGATAGCTGGCATTCCATGTGAGCTCGATCTTCCCGCCCTGGTCCAGAGGGATGTCGCCGGCCGAGTCGATCACCGGTTCGGGGGATCCGAAGTATCCGTGACGGTCAAGTCTCTGCACATAGATGCCGGTATAACCAAGGCGCGAATCTCTCCAGGCCGCGAGCGCGCCCCCTTCACCATCCCGGACAGCTACATGGTCAGCCATGGAATAGGGAATATCGCAGATCTTGACGCTCTCCTCGTCCCACAACAGGTTTCCGCCCGAATCGAGATTCTGTGCCCGGAATTCAACATTGATTACTGTTGAATGTCCCCATAGCGCTATCGTCCCGCCGGTATCGTCTGAAATCACGATCGGTTCCCGCTGGTCATCGAGGCTTTCACAAACGGGGATTCCTGACAGGGGCCAGTCAGTCGTTCCGTTAAGATGGAGACGCTGAGCGAAGATGCTGTAGCTGCCGTCTCTGTAACTCGGCCAGCAGAATACGATGCAGTCTCCCTCATCCATGGCGGTGGAGATGTAGCCCGTTCCAGCATTTGCAATGTGCGTTCCGTTCGGAACCCAACTCGCACTAAGGCTATTCAGCCGTTGGACGTAGAGCTCGGAGATCACGTTCCTCTGATCTTCCCAGGCTATTATTACCTGGGAAGGAGCAAAATTTATCAGGCGCGGATAGAACTGACCGGCATAATCGTCACACACGTTATAACCGTCAGAACCGTTTACCATCTTACCGTCTGAGGTTACCAGTTCGCAGAAAATATCAAAGCTGCTATTACGACTGTCATACCACGCGATATATGCCCCTCCGGCACCGTCACTGGCGATCTGCAAGCCGTCCCGTGATGCAGCGAGGGTACAGACAGGTTCGCCCCACACGGTCCAGTATACATCACCGTCAATGTCTATCCGGCGGGTGTAGATATGGTTGCTACCTGCCCGGTGATCGTACCATGCTATGATCGCGCCGCCTGCTCCGTCGGTAGTCATGACAGGGGTATCCTGGTCGTTGGCCGCGGTGCAGATTGCGTTTCCGCTGGGAAGCCACATACGGGTTCCTCCGGCATCCAGTCTCTGCGCATAAATATCGGAGGGACCTCCGCGGTAGTCTGTCCAGGCTATGACAACGCCTCCAGTACCGTCTGATACAGCACAAGGTGACTGCTGTGCGCCGGATATGGTACAGACAGGGGCTCCGTCAGTGGTCCAGAGAACGTTCCCTTCACGGTCTACCCTCTGGGCGAAGATATCACTGTTACCGTTCCTGGAGTCGCACCAGACAAATATGGCGCCTCCGGAACCGTCCTCGACAGCGACAATATCTCCTGAATGAACTGCATCTACTGTACAGACAGGCAACCCGTCAACGGGCCAGGCAGCCTCAAGGCGCAATGGACTGATGAGTAGTAAGGCGAAGAACATCCAGGATGAGATCCTTCGAAGTGACAGCATTGTCAACCCCCATAAAATGATGATTCTGCGTAATATTCGATGAGCCTATAGTTGATTATAGCACGTTATCGGTGGACATTTCAATGGAGGCAGCCTTTAAAAAAGCCGGCAGCGGATGCTGCCGGCTTTCATCTTATCGTGTTGTCAGACGGGATTATTTGGGGACCGGTTTGTAGATCGTATCGAGGATTGTTCCGTCTCTCCACTCGACGACCTCGACCGGTTCGTCGGTCAGCTCGGGGCGGGGAGGTGTCGTGCCGAACTCGGCTGCCGCTTTCTTCGCCAGCTCGTGGAGCTCATCGATCGAGACGACCTTGAGTCCGTTCGCTGAGGCGTTGTTCTTCAGCGCGTCCATGTACTTCGCTTCCGACTTCGGATTGAACGCTACGTACTCCTCGGTCACTGCTACGTCGATGCATTCGCCCGGCACCGATACGGTGTAGACGCTGTCGACTATCCTCGGGAATCCCTTGCCGCTTTCCTTCTTGCCGGTAGCCAGGGGGAGGAACATGATCGTCAGCTCTGATCCTGCCGCGACGCCCTGCGCTCCGCCGATGCCGCCGATGATCCGGCCGCTCGCGCAGATCGAGTTGACGTTGAAGTCGGTATCCATCTCGAGGGTCGAGAGGACCGAGACGTCGAGCATGTTCACCGCGTTCTCGCGGTTTGCCATGTCGTCGTACTCGCCGGTCGATATCTCGTGGTGGTTGTGGTCGAGGAGCATCGACTTGATGACCCGCTCCGAAGGCTCGAAGCACTGGCCGTGAAGGAGGTTCTCTATCAGGCCCTCCTGGAGCATCTCGACGTGCAGCGATGTGCAGCCGCCTATGGAGAAGCCCGACTTGATATTCTTTTCGACGAGGATCTTCTTGATCTCGTCGAGTACGATCAGCCCGGCGCCGGAGCCGACCTGAAAATTGAAGCCGTCGAAGATCGTCTCGGAGGCGGTCATGACTTTCAGTACCTGCTCGGCGATCTGCGAGTTGAATGCGTTCGCCCTTATACGCTCGATGTCGAGTGTGCCCGAGCCGACGCCCGAGGCGTCACCCGGATTGTCGACCTTGACGACATAGTCGACGTCGACCATCGAGAGGGAGCGGGGGAAGAGGTACTTGTCGCTGATCTCGCCGGCGAGCAGACAGACGTTCTCGGCCCACAGGGTGTCGGCGAGAAAGAGGCCGAGAGGTCCGACCCAAGATGACGGGTCGCCCATCAGGCCGTTGGCGTTTCCCCACTGGTCGGCGATAGGGACGGGGCCGAAGGCGACCTTGACCTTCGCTTCGCCGGTGTGGAATCGCCGGACCCTGTTGCCGTGACCGTACCCTGTTACGATCCAGGGCTTGAAGTCACCGGCCATCAGGTGCCCGCCCATCTTCCGGTAGCAGCTTCCGTTTATCCCGGTGATCGTCCCGTCGGCGATAGCCTCGGGGAGCCAGGGGACGCAGTTGTCGAAGAAGGCATTGCCTAGAATATGTATATCCTTCAGGCCCTTCTCGCGGAGCTTGCCTACTATGATCTCGAGGCAGTGGTCGCCGAGTCGGTAATAGTGAGGGTACGAGATCCAGTCGCCGTCCTGGAGGATACCGATGACTTCATCGAGCGTCGTCACCTTGCTCTTCCCGCTGCGTATCTTCGCGCGGCCGGGGCGGCCTGCGTAAGGGTCGCTGTAACCGGGATCGTACGCCTGGCTGAATGGCTTTTTCTCAACGCCGTTTACAACGGTCGGGACCATGCGTCCCAGTTTATTCTTCACGAAGTCCATTAATCCGCCTCCGGATGGTCTGAAGGGCCTTTTATCGCGCAAATCTCCATAAATAGGTACGACTTCGAGGGCTTTATGTCAAGGCGTCTTGAGCCTGTCGGGGAGGTAAAAAGAAAAAAGTCCCGAAAACGGCCCGAAATGCCCTAAAACTGCTTGCACGTGCACTGATTTATCACTTTATTTGATGTTGACATTGCATCCGGGTACATCTATAATGCCCTTTCCAGTTTGTGATTTTCAGATATTCTGGAAAAGTTAAACCAGTTTACCCAAACGCTGAACCTACAGGAGGTTACAGATGGCAGACGAGAAGAAGTCGATAACTTCCATGCTTGACGAGAAGCGCAAATTCCCGCCGATACCGGAATTTGTCGAGAAGGCTCACATCAAGAGTCTCGAAGAGTACAAGGCCATGATGGCCAAGGCCGAGGAAGATTTCGAAGGTTTCTGGGGCGAGCAGGCCGAGAAGTATGTCACATGGTACAAGAAGTGGGACAATGTCCTCGAGGGCGAAATGCCCGCAGCCAAGTGGTTCACCGGTGGCAAGCTCAACATCGCCTACAACTGCCTTGACCGTCACATCGACGAGGGCAAGGGCGACAAGGCCGCTATCATATGGGAAGGCGAGCCCGAGGGCGATTCGAAGACCTACTCATATTCCGAACTTAAGGACGAAGTCAGCAAGTTTGCCAACGTCCTCAAGAAGCACGGGATCAAGAAGGGCGACCGTGTCTGCCTGTATCTGCCTATGATTCCCGAGCTGGCCATCGCCATGCTTGCCTGCGTCCGCATCGGCGCGATCCACTCGATCGTGTTCGGCGGATTCAGCGCAGCGTCGCTCATGGACAGGAACAACGACGCCGAGGCGAAGCTGCTTGTCACCTCCGACGGCTCGTTCCGCGCCGGCAAGACGATCCCCCTGAAGAACGCCGCGGACGAGGCTCTCAAGGGTTCCCCTACGGTCGAGCACTGCATCGTGGTCAAGAGGACCGGATCAGACATCGACTGGACAGAGGGACGCGACGTATGGTGGCACGATGAGATGGCTGATGCCTCGACAGACTGCCCCTGCGAAGAGATGGAGTCCGAGGACGTCTCGTTCATCCTCTACACGAGCGGCACGACCGGCAAGCCCAAGGGCGTCGTTCATTCGACCGGCGGTTACCTGCTCTACGCAACGATGACTACGAAGCTTGTATTCGACGTCAAGGATGATGACATTTACTGGTGCACCGCCGACATCGGCTGGATCACTGGTCATTCATACATTGTCTACGGCCCGCTCGCGCTCGGCGCGACGAGCCTGATGTTCGAGGGCGTTCCCAGCTATCCGGGCCCGGACCGTTTCTGGGATGTCGTCGAGAAGTACAAGGTCAACATTTTCTACACCGCTCCGACCGCCATCAGGGCGATCATGCGCCACGGCGACGATTGGCCTGCCAAGCACGACCTTTCGAGCCTGCGCCTCCTCGGCACAGTCGGCGAGCCGATCAACCCCGAGGCCTGGATGTGGTACCACAAGATCGTCGGCGGAGAACGCTGCCCGATCGTCGATACCTGGTGGCAGACCGAGACCGGCGGGATCCTCATAACACCGCTGCCGGGCGCATGGGAGACCAAGCCCGGTTCGGCGACCCGTCCGTTCCCCGGCATCTTCCCGAAGGTCGTCCGTGAGGACGGTTCGTTCTGCGATCCGAACGAGGGCGGATATCTCACCATTCAGAAGCCGTGGCCCTCGATGCTTCGCACCATCTGGGGCGACGACGGACGCTTCAGGGACACCTACTTTTCGAAGTACCCCGGCATCTATTTCACAGGTGACGGAGCCCGTGAGGACGAGGACGGATACTTCTGGATCATGGGCCGCGTTGATGACGTGATCAACGTTTCCGGTCACAGGATCGGTACGATGGAAGTCGAAAGTGCTCTCGTGAGCCACGAAACCGTCGCCGAGGCTGCTGTTGTGCCGATGCCGCACGAGATCAAGGGACAGGGCCTCTACGCCTTCGTCACCCTGACCGCCGGCCTCGAGGGCAACGAAGAGCTTATGAAGACGCTCAAAGCCCACGTTTCCAAGGAGATCGGCCCGATCGCGAAGCCGGACGTCATCCAGTTCACCGAAGCGCTGCCCAAGACGAGAAGCGGCAAGATCATGCGCCGTATTCTCAAGAGCATCGCTGCCGGTAACGAAGACGTAGGCGACACCACGACCCTGGCGGATCCTTCAGTCGTCGAGCACCTGCTCTCCGACATGAAGAAGTAAGCCTGAAGTCGTTTGTTTCGATATCAGAGGGCGGGGGGATGTATTTCTCCCGCCCTTTTTTTCACTCTTGTGCGGCGGTTGACACAAGTGCCGATATCGGATAACGTCAGCTGTGCAGGGATTTGAAAGCGGCAGGATGCCCGAGGGGGAAGATTTGCGGATACCCGATACATTGATGGTAAGTGTCTCAGGCGTAAGGGGCCTTCTCGGCGATGACATGAATCCCGAGGTCGCATCGAGGTTTACCGCCGCCTATGCCTCGTGGCTCGGAGGGAAACGTGTCGTGATCGGCCGCGACTCAAGGGCTTCAGGACCGGCATTGTCCGCCGCCGCTTCCTCGGCTCTCCGTTTTCTCGGCATCGACGTCGTCGATGTCGGAATCGCCGCGACTCCTACAGTTGAGATCATGGTCCGGCACCTCGGCTGCGACGGCGGGATCGTGATCACCGCCAGCCATAATGGCGAGGCGTGGAACGCCCTGAAGCTTCTCGACGGTCAGGGAGAGTTCATCGACTCTGCCGCCGTGGTTCGGATCAGGGAATTGGTCGAGAGCGGGACCGGGCTGTACAAGCCGGCTGAACGGTATGGTTCTTACGAGGTATACGATGGAGCCGACCAGGATCATATAGACAGGATTCTTTCACTCGAAGCAATAGATACGGATGATATAAAGAAGGCGGGGCTGAAGGCGGCGATCGACTGCGTGAACGGAGCGGGGAGCCGGATAGTCCCGCTGATGCTCGGTCAACTCGGAGTCGAGGTAACGGCCCTGTATACCGACGTCGATTCCCCTTTCCCGCACGATCCCGAACCGCGGCCAGTGAACCTCACTGAACTCGCGGCGGCTGTCGCTGATTCGGGAGTTGATATCGGATTTGCGTGTGATCCTGACGCCGACAGGCTCGTGCTGGTCGACGGTTCAGGAACCGTCCTTAGCGAAGAGCTGACACTCTCACTTGCCACTGACTTCGTGCTGGGTATCGAGAAAGGCCCCGTCGTCGTCAACCTGTCGACTACGAGACGGATCGATGATGTGGCGGCGAAGCACGGTGTTGAATCTTTCAGATCGAAGGTCGGTGAGGCCAACGTGATAGAGGTGATGAAGGAGAAGGGGGCCGTCATAGGCGGAGAGGGTAACGGCGGTGTCATATACCCGAAGGTGCATCGCGGCAGGGACGCGATGACGGGTATAGCGCTCATCCTGCAGCATATCGTTTCAACGGGGAAAAGCATCGGTGATCTGGCCGCAGGACTCCCCGATTACAGCGTTCTCAAGGAGAAGATATCGTTTGCCGGATCGTTCGAGGAGCTTTCCAGCAGACTCAGAGATACATTCGACGGGACATATAACGACCTTGATGGTATAAGAATTGATATGGATAATGGCTGGGTACATGTCAGAAGGTCGAATACCGAGCCAGTAGTAAGGATAATAGCCGAAGCGGAGAGCGCCGGACTTGCCGAAAAGCTTGTGGCACAGGCATCTGAGGTGGCAGCTACGCTTTGAGTTCGAATTAAAAGGCAAACAGTGGCCGGCAGATAACCGGCGTAAAAATACCCACGGTGGATGGTAGTGCACCGTGATTTTACCCGGCGGGCAGGCCGCCCGCTTTATCGGGGGAGCTTTAAATGTGCGGAATAGTCGGATATATCGGCAAGAGCAATAATGTAGGAGATGTCCTGCTCGAGGGACTCAAGAGACTTGAATACAGAGGGTACGATTCGGCGGGGATCGCTATCGCGCGCGACGGCGAACTCTTTACCGACAAGATGCCGGGCAAGATCAAGGAACTCGAGGATATCCTCAAGGGCAAGGACCTCTCGGGTACACTCGGTATAGCGCATACGAGATGGGCCACACATGGTGAACCCAACAGGATAAACGCGCACCCTCATTATTCCTCCGACGGAAAGATCGCTCTCGTACATAACGGGATCATCGAGAATTACCAGACATTGAAGAAGTCACTTATCGCAGAGGGACGGGAGTTTGTATCGGAGACCGATACCGAGGTGCTTGCTCACCTGATCGAGAGGTTCTACAACGGCGACGATCTTGAGTTCGCTGTCCAGAAAGCTCTCGAATTAGTGGAGGGTACATACGGGATCCTCGTCATATCAGCTTCCGAGCCTGAGAAGATAGTCGCGGCGAGGAACGGTTCCCCTGTGGTATTCGGTGTCGGCGATGACGAATACATCATCGCGAGCGACGTCGCCGCTCTTCTCAAGCACACGCGCCAGGTGATCTATCTCGAGGATCAGCAGATGGTAGTAGCGACTCCCAAACATTTCACTACGATGACTGTCCAGAACGAGTACGTGGAGCACAAGATCCAGGAGGTCGACTGGGACCTCGAACAGATAGAAAAGGGCGGATACGACCACTTCATGCTCAAGGAGATCTTCGAGCAGCCCGAGACGATCCGCAACGCGATGCGGGGAAGGCTTATCGCGGAGACGGGACACGCGAAGCTGGGCGGACTCAACATGTCAGAAAAAGAACTGCGCGATGTCAAACGCATGGTCATCCTCGGATGTGGAACGAGCTGGCACGCCGGGCTCCTCGGCGAGTACATGATCGAGGAGAAGGTGCGCATTCCCGTTGAGGTCGAATACGCGAGCGAGTTCCGTTACCGTAACCCCGTTCTCGAGGACGGGACGCTCGTCTTTGCAATAAGCCAGTCGGGGGAGACTGTCGATACGCTCGCCGCGCTGCGTGAGGCGAAGAACCGAGGTTCTCATTGCATGGGTATCGTCAACGTCGTTGGTAGCACTATCGCCCGCGAATCGAACGCCGGTGTCTACATCCATGCCGGACCGGAGATAGGCGTCGCGTCGACCAAGGCGTTCACATCCCAGATAACGGTACTGTCGCTGCTCGCACTGATGTTCGGACGGCAGAGGAACCTGTCGCAGTCCGAGGGACTCGATATGATAGCGGCAATGCACGCTCTTCCCGACCAGGTGGCGCAGATCCTCGAGATGAATGACAAGATCAGAGACATAGCGGAAAAGTATCACATGCACGACAATTTCCTGTATCTCGGCCGTGGACCGAACTATCCGGTCGCGCTCGAGGGCGCGCTGAAGCTCAAGGAGATATCGTACGTTCACGCGGAAGGATACCCCGCTGCCGAGATGAAGCACGGACCGATCGCGCTGATCGATGAGAATATGCCGGTGGTGATCATATGCCCCCGTGATGCCGCCTACCAGAAGATCGTAGGAAACATCAACGAGGTGAAGGCGAGGCACGGCAAGGTGATCGCGATCACGACAGAGGGTAATGACGAGATCATCGAGATGGCCGACCACGTGATTTTCATCCCGAAGACCCTCGACTACCTTTACCCCATACTTACAGTCATCCCGCTGCAGTTAATGGCTTATCATATCGCGGTGATGCGGGGCTGTCATGTAGATCAGCCGCGCAACCTCGCGAAGAGCGTTACAGTTGAATAGAAGGGAGCTGATCCGATGAAGCGGATCATCAGCACTGACAAGGCTCCTGCCGCCGTCGGCCCATACAGCCAGGCGGTAAGGGCCGGAGATACATTGTTTATCTCGGGACAGATCCCGATCGATCCGGCCACGGGCAAGATGGTCGAGGGAATCGAGGCCCAGGTGGAACGCGTTATGGAGAACATCAAGGCGATCGTCGGGGAAGCCGGTGGAAGCATGGACTCCATCGTTAAATGTACCGTGCTTCTCAAGTCGATGGGTGACTTCAAGGTGATGAACGGGATCTATGCGAAGTACTTTGAATCGGATCCCCCCGCAAGGGCAGCGTTCGAGGTATGCGAGCTTCCGCTCGGAGCCATGGTCGAGATAGAGGCGATAGCCCTGCTCGATTGAGCTTCTTTACAATGCCCCTGGATTTATTTATCGTTTGTCGGGCGGGAATGGATGGGGTCTGGTGGTCCCCGAGGACTTCAAATCCTTCTGCCGGGTGCTAAAACCATCCGGGGTGGGTTCGATTCCCACACGTTCCCGCCATATCTCTGCCGCAACAGGGAGAAACGTTTGGATCTTCGCGGACTGATAATCCCCCTCATGACCCTGGCGGTACTGACCGTCGGCAGCGACTGTCTGGCGCAGGAACAGGCGCCGGCACAGGCGGACACGACAGTGAAGAAAGCCGAAGAACAGGACTGGTCCTCGGAGAATATCAAGGAACTTCTCGCGCAGGAGACAGGCGATCCCGACATCGAGGGTTCGACCTGGAAGAAGAAAAAGAACCCGAGGACTGCGATGCTCTGCTCACTCGTTTTCCCCGGGCTTGGCCAGATCTACAACGAGAAACCGTTCAAGGCTGTCATAGCCCTCGGCCTCGAGACATACTACATAATGAACATCGTCACCAGCTACAGGAACGCCGACGACGCCCTCCAGGAGAGAGACAGCTATGAGCAGTACATGCCCTGCGGTGATAATATGTGTCTCAATCCGGAATGGGAGACCGCCAATGCCTGGTACGAGGAGTTCAAGGAGAGGACCATAGACTGGGTATGGTGGACCTCGGGGATCGTTCTTCTCGTCATGCTAGATGCCTACGTTGATGCCCATCTTCACGATATGCAGTTCCGTGTCGAGACCGCCCGCACTGGCGGAGGCACGGGACTCGCCGTAGTAGTTGATTTCTAGGCAGGTATGTTGCATTATGTCCCGTGAAACAGATACAGGCGCTACCCGTATATATATGTGAACATAGACCGACCGGAGGATTTGATGTCAGAGAAGAGTAACGGCAGTAAAAAGAAGGAAGCTCCGCAGAAGTCGAAGTTTCGTGAATATGTAGAGATAGTCGTTACGGCGGTCGTTCTCGCGCTGATAGTCCGTGCGCTCATAGTCCAGAGCTATCACATACCTTCCGAGTCGATGGAGAATACCCTTCTGAAGGGCGATTTCCTCTTCGCGTCCAAGTTCATCTACGGCGCCAGGGTCCCCATGACCGACTACAGGCTCCCCGCTTTCACCGATCCCAAGCCGGGCGACATCATCATCTTCAAGTACCCCAGGGATGAAAAGACCGACTATATCAAGCGGTGTGTCGCGATCGAGGGGCAGACCGTAGAAGTCAGAGGCAAGGTCCTCAAGATCGACGGCGTGGTTATGGATGAAAAGTACACCAAGCACATCAGGGGCGGCAGGGTACTGAGTAACTACGGCCCCAGGACTGTCCCCAAGGGGCACCTTTTCGTCATGGGCGACAACAGGGACAACAGCTCCGACTCCCGTGAATGGGGCATGCTCGACCGGAAGCTTGTCATGGGCAAGGCCCTATTCATCTACTTCTCCGTCCAGAAGCAGTGGCCCTGGGTACGGGTCACAAGGATCGGCGACCTGATCAAATGAGCCGGCGTCCGTCCTGATATCCTGACAATATCTACCAGTAGTTCCTCCTGAAGGCATCATATTTGCAACTTTTACAAACGAGGGTTGCGGAAAGCCATGGCGAGGCTGTTGCCTGGCCTGGACATGAAAGGCGAACTGCTTTACTGACACCAGTTTGTCGTCCTTGACAAACAGATGTCCAGACCCTACATTAGGGCATGAAGTTAGCAGTCCTATATGGAGAGTGCCAGAAATGAAGGCAAAAAATGATGTAACTCCTGTAGAATCAGGGATGTTGCACAGCGTGGTGGATTTGTTTGTCGAGACTGGAAAGCCGGTCAGCTCGAAGATGCTGAAGAAAAGATACCGGCTTCAGACCAGTTCGGCAAATATCCGTGCAATCCTCCATCGCCTCGAATCCCGCGGCCTGCTTTACAAGCCCCATGTTTCGGCCGGAAGAGTACCGAGCGACGCGGGATACAGGCTGTATGTGGACGAGATCGGGAGGATAGGACGGCCAGCCAGGCGTGTCATCGACCAGCTCAAGACGAGGATGGGACGTGACAGGGGCGACATGCGCGGGATGATGACAAAGACTTCCCGCCTGATCAGCGAGCTTACCAACTGTGTCGGACTTATGGTCGGGGTCTTCGGCCCGGGCGGCAGAGTCGGCAGGCTCGAGATGATCCAGCGCGAAGGAAACAGGGCGCTTGTCATCCTTCGGACCGAAGATGGAAGAGAGAGGATGGCCGAGGTCGAGATGGATCGCAGGTATATGCCTCGCGTCGTCGACAGGGCCGTTCAGATAATAAACGAGAGGGTTACAGGTTGCCCCCTCGTCGAGGCAGCTGCCCGCCTGGCCGGATGTGCCAGGGAGTTTTCCGGACCGGACAGGGAGATAGCCGGTGTCGTCGCGGGGGAATCGGACTACCTCTTCGGAGGTACGTATGACCTCGAGTATTACCTTAGAAAAACAGACAATACAGAAGATATACCTGAACTGCAGGACCCGCGTATACTGCGCTCTCTCGTCACTCTCATGGGAGAGAAGAGCCTGATGCTCCGGGTGATGAAGAATCGTATAGGCCGGGGAGTGGTGGTGACGATAGGCGGAGAGAACGAGATCGAGGAGTTGAAGGACTTCTCGGTAGTAACAAGAGCGATACCCGCAGGAAGGTGTGAAGGGCTGCTTGGAGTCCTTGGGCCGACGAGGATGAGCTACAGGTCGGTCATGGCCCTGCTTGACGGGATGGCCCGCGAACTGATAGAGCTTTGAATGTAATGAAGACTCAGGAGGGGATGGCGATCGTAACGGAAGGAATGCCCCTTGACCAGCGAAGGTGAAAAGACCGGAGATGCCGGATCCACCCGCAAGGTGGAGATCAAGGATGCTGTCGGACCCGATGATATCGAGATCCTGCATGACGATGTTGAAGTGGATGAAGTGACGGAGCAGGGCGAAGATACTGTGGAGATAGACGTCTCTGCCGACCCTGAATGGCTGAGGCAGATCGATTCGCAGGAAGAAGAAAAACCCGCGAAAAAGCCGAAGGTCAAGGATACCGGCAGGAAAAAGTCCAAAAAAGCCTCTCAGATTGAGATGCTGGACCACTTGGCGCGCAAGAACGAGATGCTTCAGAAGCTCCGCGAACGACTCGTTGAAACAGAAAAAGTTGTTGAATTAAAAGAAGATAGGCTGATTCGCCTCGCGGCGGAGTTCGAAAACTACAAGAAGAGGACCAGTCGGGAATGGGATTTGCTTAAAAATCAAGCGAATGCCGGACTTTTATCGGAAGTACTCGGCGTTCTCGACGACCTGGACCGGGCGTTCGAGCATTCGGGGGATTCGATTGAACATTTTAGAAATGGCATATCGCTTATTCACTCATCCCTTATCGACATGCTTAAGCGTAACGGACTCAGCGAGATCGAATCGGCAGGCAAGCCGTTCGATCCACAGTTTCATGAGGCAGTAGCCGAAATGCATAGCGAAAACGTTGATGTGGGATTCGTCGCTGAAGTGATTTTGAAAGGTTATAAGTTGAATGACCAGGTGCTCAGACCGGCCAAAGTAGTTGTCTCGAAGGGCAGCGAGTAAACAGGGCAGGGCACCGCCGGAAAAGGAAATCAAAATGGGTAAGGTAATTGGTATCGATCTCGGAACGACAAACTCGTGCGTCGCTGTAATCGAGGGAAACGAGCCGGTGATCATTCCTAACGCCGAGGGTGGAAGAACCACTCCTTCGGTCATCGCCCTGGCGAAGAACAACGAGAGACTCGTCGGACAGCTGGCAAAGCGGCAGCAGGTGACCAATCCCGACAACACGATATACAGCATCAAGCGTTTCATCGGCAGAAGGTTCTCCGAGGCCGAGGAAGAGATACAACAGGTAAGCTATGAGATCAAGACCGGCAAGAACGACGAGATACTCGTCAATCTGAAGGACCGCAGTTATCGTACGCAGGAAGTGTCGGCGATGATGCTCCGTGCGATCAAAACATTTGCCGAGGAGTATCTCGGTGAAGAGGTCACGGAAGCTGTCATCACCGTTCCGGCCTATTTCAACGACGGCCAGCGTCAGGCGACGAAGGACGCGGGCAAGATCGCGGGCCTCGAAGTGAAGAGGATCGTAAACGAGCCGACAGCGGCAGCGCTCGCCTACGGACTCGACAAGGAGAAGAAGGGCAAGATCGCCATTTACGATCTCGGCGGCGGTACCTTCGACATCTCTATACTCGAGCTCAGTGAAGGTGTGTACCAGGTAAAGTCGACCAACGGCGACACGATGCTCGGTGGCGACGATTTCGACAGAGTCATCGTCGAGTTCATAGTTGATAATTTCAAGGAAACTGACGGTGTGGACCTGGCCGAGGACAAGATGGCCATGCAGAGGATCAGGGAAGCGGCGGAGAAGGCGAAGTGCGAGCTCAGTACGGTCCACGAGACGAACATAAATCTTCCATTCATCTGCGCGAACGAGGAGGGCCCGAAGCATCTCGATATGGTCCTGACAAGGGCCGAGATGGAGAAGCTGATACATCCCCTCGTGCAGAGAACGCTCGAGCCCTGCAAGCAGGCGCTCGAGGACGCGCACCTCAAGGTCGATAGCATCGATGAAGTCATCCTGGTCGGCGGCTCGACAAGGATCCCCGCCGTGAAGAAGTTCGTGAAGGACTTCTTCCGTATGGATCCCCACAAGGGCGTCAACCCCGACGAGGTAGTTGCCATGGGCGCTGCCATCCAGGGCGGAGTCCTCTCTGGCGATGTCGATGAGATCCTGCTGCTCGATGTCACTCCGCTCAGTCTCGGAATCGAGACTCTCGGCGGGATGATGACGACACTGATCCACCGTAATACGACTATTCCCTGCAAGCAGGGACAGGTCTTCTCCACGGCGACCGACAATCAGCCTGCAGTGAGCATCCATGTGCTGCAGGGTGAACGAGAGATGGCCAAGGACAACAGGACCCTCGCAAGGTTCGACCTTGTAGGTATCCCGCCGGCACCGCGCGGAGTGGTGCAGATCGAGGTCACATTCGATATAGACGCCGATGGCATCATGCATGTCTACGCCAAGGACCTCGGCACCGGCAAGGAACAGAATATCCAGATCAAGGTCGCCAGCGGCCTGTCAGAGGACGACGTAGAGAGAATGGTAAAAGACGCCGAGGAGCATGCCCTCGAGGACGAAAAGAAGAGAAAGGTCGCAAGGGTCCGCAACGAGGCGGAGATCCTTCTCTATTCGACCGAGAAGACTCTTGAGGAGCATGCCAGCATGATTCCCGCTGATGACAAGATCGTCATAGAAGGCTCGGTGCGTGAACTCAGGGAACTCATCAAAAGTGAGGACAGTGATACTGAGGATATCCGCAGATCCGCTGAAAATCTGTCAACAGCAGTATACAAGATCGCGGAACTTATGTATCATCATGCGACCACCGACAGCGATTCGCTCGGTGGGTAAAAATCTGATATCTCAATAACCGGCGTATAGATATTTCAAGCGACCGGATGGGGCATGACAAAAAGGGACTACTACGAGGTGCTCGGCGTCGAGCGGAGCGCTTCGGCCGATGATATAAAGAAAGCTTATCGCAAGCTCGCTCTCAAGTATCATCCCGACAAGAATCCAGGCGACCACGAGGCCGAGGAGATGTTCAAGGAGGCCACAGAGGCCTATGAGGTTCTCCGCGACCAGAAGAAGAGGTCGCAGTATGACCAGTTCGGCCACGCCGGGATGTCCAGCGGCGGAGGTGGAGCCGGGGGATACGATTTCAGCGGCGGGTTCGATCTGAGCGATGCGCTGCGCGCTTTCATGCGTGATTTCGGGATGGGAGGCGGTGGCGGCGGATTCGATTTCTTCGGGGGATCGCAGGGAGGCGGAAGAAGACGCGGTGGAGCGAGGATGAAGGGAAGGGACCTCCAGATCCATCTCAAGCTCACACTCAAAGAGATATCCCTTGAGACCGTCAAGAAGATCAAGGTCACGAGGATGGTTCCATGCAAGGAGTGCGGCGGCGAGGGTACCGCAAAGGGCTCCGAGCGCAGGACCTGTCCGACCTGCCAGGGGCAGGGAGAGGTCAGGCAGGCAGCTCGGTCGCTTTTCGGGACCTTTGTCAACGTATCAGCCTGTTCGACATGCGGCGGTGAGGGCACGATAGTGACCGATCCCTGCGCCAAATGCAGCGGAGACGGGCGGGTCCAGGGTACCAGCAGTGTCGAGGTGAAGATCCCCGCGGGAGTCTCAACGGGCAACTATATAACCCTCTCCGGACAGGGCGACTCCGCTCCGAGGGGCGGAATACCTGGCGACCTCATTATCGTTATCGAGGAGACCGAGGACAAGATATTCGAGAGGCATGGATTCGACATCCTGCTCGACCTGCCTGTTACATTCAGCCAGCTGACGCTCGGAGACAAGGTAGAGATACCGACTCTGGAAGGGAAGGCTGCCCTGAAGATCCCGGCGGGCACTCACTCACACAAGATATTCCGCCTTAAAGGCAAGGGTATCCCGCGGCTTCATGACCACGGCCAGGGTGATCAGCTAGTCAGGCTGATAGCATGGACGCCGCAGAACGTATCGGGCGACGAGAAGAAAGTCTTCGAGGACCTCGACGATAAACTCAAAGGCGACCTTCCCCCCGCGGGCAGGAAGGTCTACACTTCCTGATATGTCATCAGAAAGATTTTTCATCATAAACGAATCACCCTCTGAGGGAGACTTTGTCTCGCTCGGCGAGGGTGAATCACGCCACCTCTTCAAGGTCGTAAGGGCCAGGCCCGGAGACGATGTGACCCTGCTCGATGGAGAGGGGGGTACGTACAGGGCCGTCATCAGTACGGGCGGCACGATAGGAGGCCTGAAGAAAGGTTCGAGCGTGACAGCTGAGGTCATCACTGTCGAGAAAGCGGATCCGGCTTTTATCGTCGATATCGCCATGCCGCTGATCAAATCGCACAGGATGGATTACGCCATCGAGAAGTGCGCTGAAATGGGCGTGAGGCGGATCATTCCGTTCCGCTGCGAGAGAAGTATATGGAAGGGTGGAGAGGAGGAAGCCGGGAAGAAACGGGAGCGGCTCGAGAGAAAGGTCGCCGCGGCCTGCAAACAGTCCGGAAATCCCTGGTTCACCAGGATAGAGCCGGTGGCAACCTTTGCCGGTCTGACAAAAATGCTCGACGGCTACGATGGTGTCTATCTCGCCGATACTGAAGGAGCGTCCTTTTCAGAGGCGTTCGGGAGCCGGGATACCAGCGGTGATGTAATCGGCATAGTCGGCCCGGAGGGTGGATTCACCGAGATGGAGAGGGAAGCGATACTCTCTGCGGGAGCCGTCAGGGTCTCCCTGGGACTGAACAGGCTCAGGAGCGAAACGAGCGCCTTCCTGATCGCCTCAGGCATGATTCTCTGTAAAAAAGAGATGTAGGAAGAGATATATCCCGCCTTTTGTTGACGCATACAGCAGCGCTTGTATATAATTCTCGATTAGTCATATCCGGGACCTGACCTCGAAAGGGATGCCATGGCTGGAAATATACTCACGACAAAACTGCAGGACGACCTCAAGACGGCGATGAAGGCGAAGGACAAGCTTCGGGTCAGCACCCTGAGGATGTTGATCAACGAGATGAAGAACGCCCAGCTCGATGAAAGAGGGGAAGAACTGCCGGAGGCGAAGGAGATCGCCATTCTCACCAGTTACGCCAAGAAGAGGCGCGAATCGATCAAGAGTTACGAAGAGGGCGGCCGCGAAGATCTCGCGGAGAGTGAGCGCCAGGAACTCGAGATAGTGATGGATTATCTTCCCGAGCAGATGAGCGAGGACGATATAAGGGCCGAGATCGTCAAGACAGTCGCCGAGATGGGCGCGAGCGGACCCCAGGATATGGGCAAGGTGATGGGGCCTCTGATGGGGAAATTCAAGGGCCGCGCCGACGGTAGTGTAGTAAAAACGATAACTATGGAAATACTGCGAGGCGGAAAAGGATAGGGTTATGCAGATCTTCCGGATCGTGATACTGGCTTTTCTGGCCTGGTTCTTCGTCGTAGGTGTGAAGAGGGGCCTGATACGTCAGCTACTCGAAGTGGTCGGGATCATCGTGGCCTTTCTCGCCGCGTTCTATTTTGCCCACAATCTCGCCGAATGGATAGAGGTCAGGACTTCGGCTGATTACAGGGTCTCGCTCGCGATAGCGGCGCTTGGGATATTCATCGGTATAATCATCGGTGTGCACTTTGTCGGCCTGGGACTGAAGAAGCTTTTCGGACTGACCATCATGGGAGTGTTCGACCGTGTAGCCGGTGGACTGTTCGGGGCACTCAAGGGTGTACTTATCATCAGCCTGGTGCTCTCGGTGATAATGATCCTGCCCTTTCCCGACGATATAAAAGAAGAGCTGAGAGAAGATCCGGTTACAGGCGCGATCTACCCCGTGCTGCCGGTCATGTTCGACGCGGTAGTCAGCAATATTCCAGGCGGTGCAAGGTTCGAGCAGATCGCCAGGATCAAGGACTCCGAAGCGGTCAAGGACGCGAAGAAGAAGCTCGACAATATTAAAGAGGATTTCGAGACTAGCAAGGATCGCCTCGAGATGGACCCGGAAGACTGATCCCGAATCCCCCGAAAAGGAATACCAATGGATCCAGGCGCGAGACGTTCCGCATTGAAAGACGAACTGTCGCAGGCAGCGGACAAGCTTGAGCTTGGCGCCGTCCTTGAGATGGTCGCCGGGAACGCCTCATCCCCGCGCACGGCCGCGGCGCTCAGATCCGTGCGGATACTCGAAAATATCGACGATATAGAAAAGGCCCACAACGAGACCCTCGAACTGATGAAGCTCAGGCAGAACGGCGAGGACCTGCCTGTCGCCGGCTGGAACGACAGTACGGACGAGCTGTCGCGGATCAGCGCCGAGGGAATGACATCTTCAGGCGAGGATCTGGCGTCGATCGCCGGAGCCGAGAAGAAGGCTGGCGAAGTAAGCAGGTTCCTGGCGAGGTCGAAAGAGGATCTCCCCCTGCTGGCGGAATATCTCGAAGGGTTCTCTGTAAGGGATGATATCGTAAAGAAGATCGAGAAGACGATCGGCCCCGATTTCGAGGTGCTCGACAGGGCGAGTCCTGAATTGGCCCGATTGAGAAAAAAGGTCGGCAGCCTGCGCGCTAAACTCCGCAAGGAATGCTCCGATTTTGTGGCCTCGCATACGAAGGGCAAGGGAGAGGAGTTCGTGACTGTCCGCGGGGAGAGATTCGTCGTATCACTCCCGAGGGACGAGGCATCCCAGGTCAAGGGTATCGTCCATCACCAGAGCGGCAGCGGTGCGTCTCTGTTCATGGAACCGCTCGCTTTCGTAGAGGAGAACAATCATCTCGAGGCGGCGATCCACAATGAACGGGACGAGGTCCTCAAGATCCTCGCGGCTCTTTCAGCGGAGGTGTACTCCGCAAAACCCGAACTCACGCACAACCAGGACAATCTCCTTATCCTTGACGCTATAAGGGCAAGGGCGATATTCGCGGACAGGTACAATTGCATCCGGCCCGGCCACAGCAGCGACGGGACCCTGGTGATCAGGTCGGCAAGGCACCCCCTTCTGGAGAAGGGTTTTTCCGAAGAGGGAGAGGGCAGGGAGGTAACAGGTCTCGACCTGTCATGCGGGGAGGGACTAAAGATCCTAGTCATATCGGGTCCTAACGCCGGCGGAAAGACAGTGGCGCTGAAGACTGTCGGGCTTATGATCATGATGGACAGGCACGGTCTTCTGCTGCCATGCCTCGACGGTACGATCGTCCCCGACCACACAGAGATATTTGTTGATATTGGCGATGACCAGTCTATTGAAAAATCACTCAGCACATTCTCTTCGAGAGTGATCAAGATGAACAGGATCCTCGAACTCGCAGGCCCGGGATCCCTCGTACTCGTCGACGAGATCGGGGACGGGACCGATCCCGAGGAGGGTGCGGCCCTGGCCGGAGCTCTGCTCGAGGACCTCTCGCAGCGATGCGGACGTTCGATAGTGACGACTCACATGAGTTTTCTCAAGGGCTGGGCCCATGACACGGAATACGCGGAGAACGCGACACTTGAATTCGACCCCGACGCGCTGCAGCCACTCTACAGGATGAAGATGGGAATCCCCGGGAGAAGCTGGGGTATCGAGACGGCCTGCAGGATGGGACTCCCCGGCGGGATCATAGGCAGGGCGAGAGAGAATATGGCCAGTCCGTCTCTCAGGCTCGAGGAACTTCTCGCCGACCTGGAGAGGACCGAAAGGATGCTGACCGCGGAGAGGGAACAGTTGCTCGGCAAGGAGGAAGAACTCGAACGGCTTGTCAGCAGCTACCGGGACCGGATCGACCACCTCGAGAAGAACCGTGAGGAACTCGAGCAGGAGGCGCGCAAGAAGGCGCTCGATATCGTCAAGTCGACCCGCGTCGAGATGGAACGGCTGGTAAAGGATATCCGAACCGCTCAGGCGGAGCGCAAGGTGATCGCACGTTCCAAGCAGGAGATACAGAAGAAGGCGGAGAAGTTCGAGAAGGAGATAAAACCACTCAAGCCCAAAGGTTCCCCGAAACCGGTCGACCAGGATGATCTTGCTCCGGGCCGGTGGGTAGAGGTCACGAGTCTCGGCAGAAAAGGGAAAATAATAGAGGCCGAGGGGAGATCGCGGATACTTGTGGAACTGCCGGGAGGGATAAGGGTAGAAACAAAGGCCCGGGACCTCGCTAAGGCGGAAAGCCCGGGGCAGAAGCCGAGAAAACCGCATGTGCGGTACGATATGCCGTACAACGAACCTGTCGACACAGAGCTGATGATCAGGGGGCTCGAGAGGGCCGACGCTATGGAGATGGTCGATGCCTTCATCGATAAAGCCGCCCTGCAGGGACTCGGAACCGTGCGGGTCATCCACGGGATCGGCAGAGGTATATTGAAGAAGGCAGTCTACGACATGTTGAGGAAAGATCCGAGGGTAGCCGATGTCCATCCTGGTGAGCCGGCCATCGGCGGCGACGGGGTGGCGATAGTGAGATTGAAATAACGGGGAGAAGGAAAGATGAACACGAGAAAACTGAGTGAGACAGAAATAATGAAAAACGCGCACGGCGTCGATGCCCGTAACCTTTACAACACGGAAGACGCCATGGTGACCGTGATCACCCTGGTTCCCGGCCAGAAGCTGAAGCGTCACATCACTCCGGTAGATGTGGCCTTCTACGTCATAGAAGGTACGGGAGTAGTAGAGGTCGGCGAGGAAAAGACAGAGGTCACGGCGGATACCCTGGTCGAAAGCCCAAGGGATATCATGCACTGCTGGTATAACGAGAGCGATGCCGATCTGAAGTTCATGGTGATCAAGGCTCCGAAACCGAAGACGAAGACAACATTTATCTCGGATGAATGAAAGCAGCTGAACAGCGATGATACCTGAAAATGTCATAGATGACATCAGGGAGCGGACCGATATCGTAGAGGTTATCGGCGGGGTCCTCGATCTCAAACGCGCGGGGCGTAATTTCAAGGCGAACTGCCCTTTTCACGGGGAGAAGACCCCGAGTTTCATGGTCAGTCCCGAGAAGCAGATCTATCACTGCTTCGGCTGCGGCAAGGGAGGAAACGTTTACAGTTTCCTTATGGAGTACGAGGGCGTAGGGTTCGTCGAAGCGGTAAAGGAACTTGCCAGCCCGCTTAACGTCGATGTAGAGAGGTATCTTATCGGCAGTGAGGACCGCAGCAGGTTCGATCCTTTCTACAGGGCGATGGAATTCGCGCAGATCCATTTCCGGAAGGAACTCGAGGAGAGCAAAGAAGCTACCGAGTACCTCGAACGAAGAGGTTTCGGAAAGGAACTAATTGAGACCTACCGGATAGGTTTCGCCGGCCCTTCCTGGGAGTCCTTGTACAAATCGGCGACCGAGGCCGGGATAAAGAAGGACACCCTTCTCGAGATGGGCCTGATAATGAGGAGCAGGGGTTCGACAGGGTACAGGGACTACTTCAGGAACCGGATAATGTTCCCTATCCGTAATCTTCCGGGTCGGGTAGTCGGCTTCGCCGGGCGTGTTCTGGACAATTCAGAACCAAAATACCTCAATTCGATGGAGAATCCCATCTACCACAAGGGGAAGATTCTCTATGGACTCGATGAGACCAAGGATGATATCCGAAAGTCCAGAACTGCCTTGATAGTAGAGGGTTATGTTGACCACTTGATGCTGTGGCAGAGCGGAATCACCAATATATGCGCCGTTTGCGGCACTTCCCTGACAGAAGATCAGGCCAGACTCCTTGCACGATACGCTAAACGTATATATATTATCAATGACGGTGACAGGGCGGGAGTACGTGCGGCAGTAAGGGCAGCTGACCAGCTTGTAATAGAAGGGCTGGATACCAGCATAGTCGTCCTGCCGGAAAAAGAGGATCCCGACAGTTTCATAAGAAAAGAAGGAGTAGAGGCTCTCCAGAAGTTGATGAGTTCTGCTCCTGATTATTTTGACTACCTCCACGGCGAGGCTCGCAGGGGCCAGAGGACAGCGTCGCGCACGAGGCAGGTCGTAGAGCACCTGCTGGCGACGGTTGCAAGGGTCGAGGACGGGGTGAGGCGAGAGATACTTCTTCAGGAAGTCTCCGGCCTCTTCGATATATCCGTAGAGACCCTCAGGTCGAGCCTAAAGCCGGGGAAGAAGCGCAAGCCGCCAGCCGAACTTCCGGTCCGGCACACCGTCACCAAAAGAGAAGAGACCCAGAAGGTCATGTTCAGGATAGCGCTTACGAGCGCGTCCCTGGCCTCCATGGTCATCGTCAATATGATAGAAGAGGACCTTGAGGGAGAGGAATACAGGAAACTCTTCAGGGCTCTCAAGGAAGCGGTCGAGAACGATATCGACCCGGCCGGCCCTAATTTCGCCGGCTCGATAAGCGACCCGGGACTGTCGGCGCTTATCGCCGAGATAGTACTGGCCGAATCGCCTCCGGGTCCGGCTCGCAAGATCCTGCACGATATGGTGCTGTGGATCAAGAAGGCGTCCCTGAAGACCGATATGGCAGAGATGAAGGAACGTCTCAGGCAGCTGGAAGAAGAAGGATCAGACGAGACTTCATCCGAGAGGATAGGGATCGTCTCGGCATACATACAGATCGAAAGAGAGCTCGGTAAACTGGAGATCAGGGAGGATTCTCAGTCTTGATGGATGTCAACAGGATTGAAGAAGTTCTTGTAGAAGTCCGGAAACTCGCCGGTGAGAAGGGTTATGTCCTCCATGAGGAGATCGAAGTACTCGTAGGCACCGAGTTCAATCCCGAGGATATTATTCCCCTCTATGACAAGCTCAGCGAAGAAAGTATCGAATTCTTCGACTCCGACGAAAAAGCCCGGATGAAGATAGACGCCCAGGCCAAGCGTGAACAAAAAGAGGCCAAGAAATCGGACGATGATCTGACCACCGGCGTCAGGTACGACGATCCGGTCAGGATGTACCTCCGTGAGATGGGTAAGGTCCCGCTGCTCGACCGTGAAGGTGAGATCGAGATCGCCAAGCGTATCGAGGTGGGGAACGGGAAGGTCATCCACGCGATCTTCAACCTGCCCTCTACGACGGACCGTCTTGTCGAATACGTCCGGCGTATCGAGGAAGAGGAGATGCGCCTCGAGGAAGTGATCCAGCTCGAATCAGGGGGCCTCCACCCGCACTACACAGGCAAGAAGGAACAGAAGAAATATACGACGGTCATCAAGGCGATAATCAAGCTGCGCAATGAGACCGACGAGATGAAATCGCGGCTCCGCAAGCGGATCAGCAAAAAGAAGGAAGCTGAGCTGACAAAACAGCTCGAAGAGAAGAACAAGAAACTCAAGGAAAAGTACGCAAAGATAAAGCTCCATCCGAACCAGGTCGTCTATATCGTCGACTGCAACAAGGAGATCCTGCAGGAGCTGGAGAGACATTACAAGGAACTGCGCGAGTACGAGAAGTTCATCGGCATGACAGATGAAGAGGTTCGTGACGCGATCAAGATCATGGAAGGCCGCTCCACGAAAGCAAAGTCGGAGCTGAAGAAAAAGATCAAGTGGTCGAAGGATAACCTCAACGACTTTGCAAGCCGGATCAAGGTGATAGATCGAGAGTGCCGCGCTATCGAAAAACGCGATAATGTCGAGTACAATTCGTTGAAGAAGATCGTTCGTGACGTGAGGTTCGGCGAGCGCAAGGCCGAGAGGGCCAAACAGGAAATGATAGAGGCGAACGTCCGCCTCGTGATCTCAATCGCCAAGCGGTACACGAACCGCGGCCTCGAGTTCCTTGACCTGATACAGGAAGGGAACAGCGGCCTGATGCGGGCCGTCGACAAGTTCGACTACCGCAAGGGATACAAGTTCAGTACTTACGCCACCTGGTGGATCAGGCAGGCTATCACGAGAGCGATTGCCGACCAGGCTAGGACGATCAGGGTCCCGGTGCACATGATCGAGGCTATAAACAAGGTCTCGCGCACCCAGCGGAAGCTGATCCAGGAGTTCGGCAGGGAACCGACCCCCGAAGAAGTCGCCCTCCGCCTGGACTATCCTGTCGGTAAGGTCAAGAGCGTGATGAAGGCATCGATGGAGCCGATATCGCTCGACAGGCCTATCGGCGAAGACGACGACAGCAATCTCAGCGACTTCATAGAGGATACAGGCGCATCCTCGCCCGACCAGACGGCTGCCCACTCGATGCTCAAGGACCAGGTCGCCAGGGTCCTTGCGACACTGACACCGAGAGAGGAAAAGGTCGTCAGATTGAGGTTCGGGCTGGGAGACGGCACTCCGAGGACACTGGAGGAAGTCGGTACGATATTCAAGGTGACGAGGGAGAGGGTGCGGCAGATAGAGGCCAAGGCGCTGAGGAAACTCATGCACCCGAGCCGTGCGAGGAAACTCAAAGGTTATATAGACATCTAGAGTACCTGCATCCATAGATAGAAAAAATAATTGCAGAGGCAGGGGGAGAATGTTAGATTCCCCGTCTGCTGATTCTGAATAGAAAATTCAGGGCCCATAGCTCAGCGGTAGAGCCCCCGGCTCATAACCGGTCGGTCACAGGTTCAAATCCTGTTGGGCCCACCAATTATCATCGCCGCCCTCTCAAGGGGCGGCGATGCTGTATGGACTTGTGCATGCAAGGCGTGATACTATTTCCTTTCAATAAAATGTCTTCAGGAGGTTCGAATGCGTTACATAGGTTTGTGTATAGCTGTTGCGCTGATTCTCGGATCAGTAACAGTGCGCTCTCAGCAGAAGAGCATCGATTTTTCAGGAAAATGGAAACTCAACAAGGAAATGAGTGATTTCGGTCCGGGCCGGGACGGCAAGAAACGTAAACCACGTTCCTCGAAAATGGTAATCGAGCAGGATAAAAAGAACCTCAAGGTCACGATTGTCCGAAAGAACAAAGACGGCAAGGAAAAGAAAGACAAGATGAAGTATTCCCTCGAGGGAAAGAAATCAAAGAACAAGACTGACTTCGGTAAACGTGAGTCGACCGTCAAGTGGCTGGAAGGTGGACAGGGACTTGAGATCCTCTCGTCGATGCATGTAAAGCGCGGAGAGATGGAGTTCGATATGGAATCAACGGCAACCTGGACGATAGTCGATGGGCAGCTTGTCATCGAATCGATCCGCTATACGCCAAGGGGAGAGATGCTGACAGTCGCCGTTTACGACAGGATGAGCGATCCAGATGAAAAGTGATGGGTATAGGATCAAGTTCAAAAGTCTCGAATGGGAGTCCCCGATTCCCGGGATGAGACAGAAGGTATTCACAGATGGAGCCAGGAGGGTGCGCCTCGTCGAGTACAGCGCCGATATGGAACCGCACTGGTGCGAACGAGGGCACCACGGCTATATCCTCGAGGGGAAATTCGAACTCGAGTTCGATTCGGGCACTGTCGTCTATGAGCCCGGAGACGGGGTCTTCATCCCAGACGGCGCAGAGCACCGGCACAGGGGAACGGTACTGACCGATGTCGTGAGGGTCGTTTTCGTCGAGGATATCTGACCGCGGGGGTTGTCAATTCCCGTTTTTAGTACTACTTTCTCTATATAGCTTTTCCATACAGAAGGAGCTTTAATGCCTCAGCTAGTGCTCGAATATTCCGCGAATATCAGCCAGAAGATAGATAGCACACTTCTCCTGACAGAGATAGCATCCATTATTTCGGCAGCGGGGGGTATCCCTGTCGAGAATTTCAAGAGCAGGCTGATCAGACGGGAAGAGTACCTCGTAGGCAAGGGCGGCAGGAAGGATGCCTTTGTTCATCTCGAGGCCGGTATCTTCTCGGGGCGGACAGTAGAGGTAAAGCGGAGGATCGGCGAAGACTGCATCGAGTACCTCGAAGAATATTTTTCACCCTCGACCGGTGAACTTTCCCTTCAGATTACCGTAGAGATAAGGGAGATGGAGAAAGAGACTTACTTCAAAGCGGCCCAGGAGTGATAGATATGGAACTGGATCCGGATGCGAGGAAATGGGCAGCGCTGTGTCACATCGTGGCGCTCAGCGGGCTTATCTATAATGGAGTAGGATTCGTGCTGGGACCACTCGTGGTCTGGCTGATCAAGAAGGATGAATTCTCGTTCGTGGAGGAACAGGGTAAGGAAGCGATCAACTTCCAGATAACGATGATCATCGCGGCTGTTATCAGCCTGATACTTACCATGGTGGTCGTTGGCCTCTTCCTTACGATCGCGGTGGGGATCGTCATGGTAGTCTTTCCGATAATCGCCGCTGTCAAGTCTAGCAGAGGTGAACATTACAGGTACCCGTTTACGATAAGGTTCATCACATAGTACGCGCAGGCGACGGGAGATGGTATTGAAGGCATATCTTGTCAGGCACGCACAGCCTGTTAACTCATCGGTCGATCCTGCCAGGCCCCTCTCCGCGGAGGGGTTGCGGGAGATCGAAAAGGTCGCCGGGTACCTGGCGCAGCGGGGGGATGTAGTTCCCGAGGTGATCGTTCACAGCGACAAGACGAGGGCGAGGCAGACAGCCGAGGTCCTCGCCACAACACTCGCCCCTCCAGGCGGAGTACGTGAGGAGTACGGACTGGGGCCCGGCGACGATGTCGTTGGGTGGGACGCTTACCTCGCGGCGTCGCCGGGCATGATGCTCGTCGGACACATGCCTTTCATGGGCCTGCTCTCGTGCGAACTCACAAAGGGCGAGGTCTGCGGATGGAACACAGAATTCAGGACTGCCGAGGTCTCCTGCTTCGAGTGTATCGAAGGGAGCACCTGGAAGCTCCTATGGCATATCGCTCCGGAAGATATTTAATCCGGCCCGAAGATTGCGTGGAATTACCTGTCGTTTCCTGTTTCCCGATTCGTTATGGCGGAACGGTCCGGGGCACGGGAAGCTATCTTTTTGATATATAAGGGCTTGTGTCCTCCAATCATGGCTGAGTGGCCATAAGCCAATATATTGCACAGGGTTACTTTGCAACGACGGGGTTTTATAATGCAACTCAGGCGCAGCGTATTGATCGCCCTTCTAGTTATCGCATTCATAATCTTTGAGACACATTCCTGCTCCCGGGACAGCACGGTCGCACCCGATACTCCTCTGGAGATCAAGAACGAGCTTTTCGGAGCGAACGATCTCTATTTTGTCGATGCTGATCACGGGTGGATCGTTGGAAGGATGGGTACGGCTGTAGTCACGGATGACGGCGGCTATACCTGGACCTCAGTGCAGATAGACGAACTCGATATCAGGGGAGTCCATTTCTCCGATACGCAGAACGGCTGGCTCGTGGGTCGTGAAGGAAAGCTGTACGTATCCAGTGACGGTGGATACAGATGGGAGAGGCAGATCTTCACGGGATATCCCCAGATGGACGACCTGTTCGAGGTGAGATTCGTAAACTCCTCTGAAGGGTTCATACTCGGGTATCATGGAGTCTTCGTCACCGAGGATGGCGGCGGCGCCTGGGTCAATAACTGGCTCCCGATCGTAGAGTACAGGGGCGCGTGGTCGATGAGCGTGGTCGATGAAGAGAACGCCTATCTGATGGGAAGCAAGTGGACCGACTCTGATCCCGAACTGATCTATTCCACCGGCAACGGCGGCCTGACATGGTCGGCTGTTCCAGGGTCGAACGCCTCGGTCCTGAGAGGTATCGTCACGATAGAGTTCCATGACAAGCAGACCGGCTGGGCGGGCGGCGGCGCAGTAATGAAGACTGTCGACGGCGGACGGACCTGGTCCAGGCAGTTGGAGACAGCCACAATACGCGAGTTCTTCATTCAGGACGCGAACTCGGTCATCGGTGTGGGGAAAACGTCGATACTGCGTACAACGGACGGGGGAGTGACCTGGACAGAAGTCGCACCAGCGGATGAGAGGATCGTCGATCTGCGTGCCGTACACTTCGTCGATGCCGACAACGGCTGGATAGCCGGCTCAGGCAGGGAAGAGATCATCGATGGGCGCTCGGTATCATACACTGTCGTTCTGAGGACGAAAGATGGTGGGGCCACCTGGACTGTAAGGGAGTTCTCTTACGAGACGACCGGCCTGGAGGCGGCCGCTCTGGAAGAGACGGAAGTCCCGATGAACGAGTGACGGAGTCATTATTCCGTTCAAATAAAACTTGACCACAGCATGGTATTCCTATATCCTGACCGCTTCATCGATTGATCTTTGATAGCGAAATGCAGGTATGGAGAGAGCTTACAACAATCTTATCGCTCCGCGACCCGGCAAGCCCGGGTGCGATATCGGAATGCCTTATCTGATGCTTCCCGTCCGGGAAGCATTTTTTTTATTTACGAGAGGTGCAGATTGACTATGACGGTCGAAAGCGATATCCAGTTTCTGATCCAGTTGTCCCAGAAAGAGCTACAGATCATAGAGGCCGGCAGGCTTCTAGAGACTGCCCCGGGCATGATCACCAAACTCGACAAGGAAGTCGAGGAGATGGAATCGAGGTATGCCGAGGCGGAAGCTGAACTCCTGAAATTGAAGAAGGAGAATCTCAGTCTGGAAACCGCTATCAAAGATGACCGCGCGGGTATCCAGGCCAAGAAGAACGAGCAGTTGAAGGTCAAGGACAACAAGGAGTACACGGCCAAGACCAACGAGATACAGTTCCTCGAGAAGAAGATCGACAAGGCCGAGATGCGGATACTCGAGATCATGGAACTGGTAGAAGCCGAAAAGAACGAAGTCGCGGCCGCCACTGAGAAGATAAATACTGAGAAAGAGAACAAGCTTGTCGCCAGGAAGGACTGGGAGGACAGGATCGAGGAGGCAAATGAGGCGCTGGCGAGGCTGAAGGAAGAAAAGGAAAAGACTCTGCCGCTCCTATCCGACAGAGTCAGGACCCGATACTTGCGGATCTTGAAGGGCAAAGGCGATTCCGGGGTAGCGAACCTGATCGGGAACGTGTGCCAGGGATGCTTCACCAGGATACCGCCGCAGCAGGCGCACGAGGTCAGGCGCAACGACGCTATCCGGACCTGCGAGGCGTGCGGACGGATACTGATCTATTTCCCGATCGATGAGGAGCCGGAAGACTGATGAAGAAAAAAAGCCTCAAGAGACTCCTCGAACTTCTCGCGGGCGGGCTTCCCCTTGATAATGCCTGGGAGCAGGCCGGATACCATGCCAGGGCCGAAGCTGAAGAGGCCCTGCAGGAGATGGCCGCCATCCTCGGGGTAGAGATCGATTCGGCAAAGCCTCACCCTGAGCCTATATCGGCCGGAACCGCCGCGAAGACTGTTGATATAACCGGAATGACGATATCCGAACTTATAGTTCACGCCGATGGAGCGTCGAGAGGGAACCCGGGGCCCGCCTCCGCAGCGGTCGTGGCGTATGATACCGAGGGTACCGAGCTTACTTCCAGGGCGAAGAGGCTCGGGAAGGCGACCAACAATGTGGCGGAGTACAGCGCATGTATCCTTGCCCTCGAGCTTGCCTCTGATTTCGGCGCGCCGAACGTAACTGTCCGCATGGACAGCGAGCTTGTCGTCAAGCAGATGAAAGGCGAGTACAAGATCAAGAACGAGAATCTCGCCGTACTCGCTGAAAAGGTAAGAGAACTGGCCGCGGGATTCGAGAAATGCGTCTGGGAGCACGTTCCAAGGGCCAGGAACGCGGCGGCCGACAAGCTGGCCAACGAGGTCCTTGACGAACCCGCGCAAAAGGCGTGATCCCCCATCCTTTGACCTTTGCGCCTCACTGTGATATATTGACGCCAGATAGTCGTCCTGTTTATTTATGGACGGCGGAGCGGACGGGATGATCGCGGCCCCCTCGGGGTGTCCGAGGAAAGTCCGAGCTCCACAGGGCAGGGTGCTGGGTAACTCCCAGTGAGGGTAACCTCAAGGAAAGTGCCACAGAAAATATACCGCCACCGGCTTGCCGGTGGTAAGGGTGAAATGGTGAGGTAAGAGCTCACCGGTGCCGCCGGCGACGGCGGCAGCCAGGTAAACCCCACCCGGAGAAAGACCAAATAGAAGAGAAGAAGTCGCCCGCTTCGTTTGACTCTCGGGTAGGTCGATCGTGGCCCGCGGAAACGCCGGCCCCAGATAAATGATCATCGTCGGTCCGCTTGCGGACCGGGACAGAACTCGGCTTACATGTCCGCTCCGCCGTTCTTTCATCTGATAGATATGAAAGGCTCATATGTCATCTTGGCTCGTCCGGCCGGTCGATTCCGGCATACTTGCAAACCTGAGCGACGAGCTCGGGATCTCCACTACAGCAGCGAGGATCATCGCCTCCAGAGGTGTCTCCACGGTCGATGAAGCGAGGCAGTATTTCTCTCCATCTCTCGATCAGCTGCACGACCCTTTCCTGTTCAGAGAGATGGGCGAGGCAGTAAAGGCCATTCGGGAAGCGATCTCGGCCGGCAAACGTATCCTGGTACATGGTGACTATGACGCCGACGGGATCTGCGGCGCGTCGATACTTTACCAGGGGCTGCTTTCACTCGGCGCCGACGTGCATTTCTTTGTCCCTGACCGTAAGAAGGACGGTTACGGGATGGCAAGGCGTATCAGCGAGCGGAGCCTTGAAGTTGGCCTCGGCCTGGTGATCACGGTCGATTGCGGTTCGAGCGATGGTGATATCGTAAAGGAACTTGCCGAAGGCGGGATCCCCGTCATCATCACCGACCATCATGAGATAGGGGAGAGGGTTCCCGACGCGAAGGCGTTCATCAACGCCAAGCTTCCAGGTGAGACCTATCCGTTCACAGAACTCTCAGGAGCAGGAGTCTCGTTCAAGCTCCTCCAGGGTATCGAAAAGGATATGGGCATCGACATGAACCTCGGCCGGCTCCTCGATCTTGTCGCCGTCGGGACACTCGGTGACTATGTGCCCCTGGTCGATGAGAACAGGGCGCTCGTAACTCTGGGCATGGCCGAACTGGAGAAATGGGAAAGACCCGGTTTCGCGGCGCTGAAAAAGGAATGCGGGATCCCGGCGACAGGCTTCTCGGCTCGCCAGATATGCTTCACTATCGTACCGAGGCTCAACAGCCCGGGAAGGATCGGAAGCGCGCGGACTGTCGTAGAACTGTTGACGACTTCGGACGAGAAAGAGGCTGCCGCTATCGCGAGTGCGATCGAGGACAAGAACAAGCAGCGAAGGGCGCACGACAGCCAGGTCACCGAAGAGGCCAAGTATCTTGCCGATATTATGCTCAAGAGAAGCGATCCGAACGCGCTTGTATTCTCCTCATCATCGTGGCACGAGGGAGTTGTGGGGATCGGAGCGGCCAGACTGGCGGAGAACTACGGGGTTCCCTCGGTCCTTATCGCGGTCCGTGACGGTGTAGGCAAGGGGTCGGTCAGATCATCGGGCGGAATAAATATCCGCGACTCACTGGAGAAATGCTCGAAATACCTCTCCGCCTTCGGAGGGCACCGGGAAGCGGGCGGGTTCTCGATAAAGGAAGATGACATCCCGGCCTTTAACAAGTGCTTTAACAGGGTCGTGGGTGAGGCGGCAGGTGAGGGTGACGGGGAAACTCACATCCATGCCGACGCCGAGATATCACTTACCGAATGCGACCTTGGACTGATATCGTTTATCGAACAGCTTGCGCCGTTCGGGCAGGGGAACGCGGAGCCTCTGGTAGTTATCCGCGACCTAGATGTGCTCGAAAAGACAAGGATTGTCGGTAAGCATCATCTCAGACTCGCCGTGTCACACGCTGACGGTACTCCGCTCGAGATGATAGGCTTCTCACTCGGAAAGAGCTGGCAGCCATGGGATGTCATCGGGGGAAAGATCGAGGTCATGGCGCACCTGAGGCGTAATGTATGGAAGGGCAATGAAGAGGCCCAGATACAGGTGACGCTCCTGCATCAGACAGAGAAACCTGCAGCACTTCGGGAATAACATTAGCGGGATAACTAATGCGGACAGTCATACAGAGAGTGAGCGAGGCGAGTGTCGTCGTCGACGGAAGGACGATTGCTTCGATAGGACGCGGTATCCTCGTTCTTGCAGCCTTTCGTGCCGGCGATACGGCTGAGGATCTCGACTGGATGGCGCGAAAGTGCCTCGACCTGCGTATATTCGAGGATGAAGCGGGAAAGATGAATCTTTCCGTAATGGATACAGAAGGCGAGGTGCTCGTGGTCTCTCAGTTCACCCTTTACGGGAACTGCAGGAAGGGACGCAGGCCCGCGTATACGGACAGCGCTCCCGGGCCGGAGGCGATGAGTCTCTACCGGGAGTTCGTGGACAATATCTCCTCGAAGTGGCCCAGGACGGCCGAAGGGGAGTTCGGCGCGATGATGGAAGTAAAGCTCGTCAACGATGGGCCTGTGACACTTATCGTCGACAGGGAGATGCGATGAATCCGTTCCTCTCTTTTGAGATACAGGAAAGGCTCCTGCTCGCCTCGGCATCTCCGAGGCGCAGGGAGATACTGGAGAACCTCGGTTTCGAGTTCGAGATACTTCCTTCGAATGTCGACGAGTCGGAGGTTCCATGGAACGATCCGGTGGAGAGCGCTAAGCTTCTCGCCGAGATCAAGGGGATCGACGCCCAGAAGACACGACCGCGCAAGACGATCATCGCCGCCGATACGATAGTGCTCTGCGAGGGACAGGTGATGGGCAAGCCGAAGAGCTCAGAGGATGCGGCGGAGATGCTCGGCACCCTGTCGGGAAGGATGCACGAGGTCGTCACCGGGATAGCACTGATCAAACTTCCCAACCTAAGGATAATCGAGGCGGAGAGCACAAAGGTCTTCTTCAGGAAGCTCAGTCCGGAGGAGATCTCGAGATATATCAGTACAAGGGAGCCGTTCGACAAGGCCGGTGCCTACGCGATACAGGGTTATGCCTCGGCATTTATCGACAGGATAGAGGGGGACTACTTCAATGTAGTAGGGCTTCCTGTGGCTAGACTCTTCAGCATGTTTCGCAAGCTGGAGGGGATGGTAAGATGATAGTGCATGAGAGCGAATTCAGGTTCGAGACTGAAGGCGACGGTACGATAGTCGACATCACGCACGAGGCGAGAGGATTTATCGTCGACAGCGGCGTGACTACCGGACAGATGACAGTCATGGTCCCGGGGGCGACCGCGGGGATCACGACTATCGAATATGAACCGGGACTGCTTCGCGACCTGCCCGAATTCTTCGAGAGGATCATCCCGTCGGGAGTAGTGTACGGCCATGACGCGACATGGGGGGACGGGAATGGTTTCTCGCACCTCAGGTCCGCACTTGTCGGTCCATCGGTTACCGTGCCTGTTTCGGGAGGAGAGCTTGTCCTTGGTACCTGGCAGCAGATAGTATTTCTAGAATTTGATAACAGGCCCCGCAGCCGCAGGGTTCACTTCAACGTGGTGGGGGAGTAGATGGATACGTTCGTCAGGACAGTGGATTATGTGAAAGGGATGGTCGTTATAATCGACCAGACATTGCTGCCGGGTGAGGAAAGATATATACCACTCAGGGACCCGGGGGAGCTCGCTGACGCAATCTGTGCCCTTAAGGTCCGTGGCGCCCCTGCGCTTGGAGTCGCGGCGGCCCATGGTATTCTTCTCGAACTGGAGAACCTGATCATCGAGGGCCATGAATCCCCTCCAGATTTCATATTCGATCACGGGTCGCCGGCTGCTGAATTCGATGCTTCGGGGATCGATGGCAGGGCTATCACAGCTCAACTCCTCGAAACGGCCGATATGCTCGCCGCGACGAGGCCTACGGCGGTAAACCTGTTCTGGGCGATAGACCGGATGAAAAAGGCGATCGAGAGAAGCGGAGGCGATATCAAGCTGCTGGCGAAGAATGTATCCGCCGAGGCGTTCGCCATCCATGACGGGGAACTCGATACTGACAAGCGGATCGGTGAGAACGGGGCCGTATTGCTCAGGGACGGGATGACAGTACTGACACATTGTAACGCTGGAGGGCTGGCGACTGCCGGCTACGGTACGGCGCTGGCAGTGATAAAGACCGCCCACGAGCAGGGAAAGAAGATAGCGGTATTTGCCGATGAGACGAGGCCGCTTCTCCAGGGGGCCAGGCTCACCGCCTGGGAGATGGTCCGGGCGGGGATCGATGTGACCGTTCTCTGTGACAACGCGGCAGCCTCACTCTTTGCTGCTGGACGGGTAGATGCCGTACTGACCGGGGCGGACAGAATCGTCCTGAACGGCGATTCGGCGAACAAGATAGGCACCCTGGGACTCGCCGTACTCTGTGAAAAATATGGCGTTCCGATGTATATAGCCGCTCCCTGGTCGACCTTCGATCTGACGATCGAAGACGGTTCCGGTATCCCCATTGAGGAGCGGGCCCCGGGAGAGGTAAAGTCTTTTGCCGGGGTCAAAACTGCCCCTGATGAGGCAAAAGCGTACAATCCAGCGTTTGATGTGACGCCTGCTGAGCTTCTAACTGCCATAATAACCGAGACATGCGTTATTGAGAGCCCGGATGCAGAAAAAATCCGGTCCGCTGCTCTGGAGGCAGGTGTGCTGGAGCCGGACTGACCCCTTTTCCCTGTTAAACGCGGCTTGACATCATCAGCTAACCCATATATATTTGAACTTCTTTACCGAAATATATCGGAAAAGTGTACGGAGGATTGAAAATGCAGAAGACCACAATTCTCAAACCGGGAGAGTTTGAGAGGGACTGGTACATTGTGGACGCGAGCGGGAAGACGCTCGGCAGGCTGGCGACCAGAGTCGCGACGATCCTGAGGGGCAAGAACAAGCCCGGATACGCCCCGCATATGGACGTGGGCGATTTCGTGATCGTTGTTAATGCCGACAAGATCCACGTTACCGGTAACAAGGCCGAGGACAAGACATACTGGAGCCACACCAAGTATCCTGGTGGTATCCGCCTTATCAGCTTCAAGGACAAGATGGAGAAGGATCCTACTTTCCCCGTCACTAACGCTATCAAGGGTATGCTCCCGCACAACAAGCTTGGCCGCAGGATGATCAAGAAACTCAAGGTCTACGCGGGCGCCAAGCATCCGCACGAGTCACAGCAGCCGAAGGAACTGGAACTCTAGGATGATCGATGCCCCGTGTCTTCAATGACACATTTTCGACCGGAAGGAGGTGTAAAGACTTGGCAAAAGAGATCTACCATGCAGTGGGAAGAAGGAAATCAGCAGTAGCGCGTGTCTATCTCAGTGAGGGAAAGGGCAACGTCACCGTTAACGGTGAGGAGCTCGCAGCTTACATGAAGAGAGACAGCCTGACGCTTCTCGTACGTCAGCCTCTCGCAGTCACTAATACAGACGCATCGTACGATGTAAAGGCGACCGTCGCCGGCGGCGGTACAGCCGGTCAGGCGGGTGCGGTTCGTCTCGGTATCTCGAGAGCGATATTGCTTCATGACGATACCCACAAGAAGGTACTGAAGTCCGGCGGGTTCCTCACCAGAGACCCCAGAGAGAAGGAGAGGAAAAAGTACGGACAGCCCGGAGCACGGAAGAAGTTCCAGTTCTCCAAGCGATAGAATTATAAGGACACACATCTCTCCGCAAGGTTCACGGTGACGGGCAACGGCCCGTTTTGAACGCTTCAGGGGGGGGATGGAGGAATAACCCGGGAGGAAATAGTGGAAGTCCAGATCAAGGACCTGCTGGAAGCGGGCGTTCACTTCGGGCACCAGACAAGGCGCTGGAATCCGAAGATGAAGCCCTATATTTTTAAGGAGCAGAACGGTATATATATTATCGATCTGAGCCAGACACTCGCTACACTCCAGAAAGCATATGATAAAGTCGTCAAGCTTGCTTCCGAAGGCAAGACGGTCCTTTTTGTAGGAACGAAGAGGCAGGCGAAGGACTCTGTGAAAGAGGATGCCGAGCGATGCGACATGTACTATATCAACGAGCGCTGGCTCGGAGGCACGTTGACTAACTACAAGACGATTAAGCTGAGTCTTGACCGTCTCGATGACATGGAAGCGATGGAAAGAGACGGGCGTATCGAGCAGCTTTCCAAAAAGGAAAGGCTCATGCTCGAGAAGCACAAGCAGAAGCTCCTCAAGGTCCTCTCGGGTATCCGGGGGATGAAGGGCGCTCCGGCCTGTCTCATCGTATTCGACACAAAGAAGGAAGAAATCGCGATCAAGGAAGCCAGGAAACTTGGTATCCCTCTGGTCGGTCTTATCGATACAAACAGTGATCCCGATGACCTCGACTTCGCCATTCCGGCGAACGATGACGCGATCAGGTCGATCAAGCTCTTTACGAAGACTTTTTCTGACGCGATCATCGAGGGCAGGGCCCTTTATATGAAGAACAAGGATTTCCTCGACAAGAAGGAAAAGGCAGCCGACGCGAAAAAAGGCGGCCCGGGGCAGTCCGGTCGCAGGGACAACAGGCCTGACAGGCCCGAGCAGAAGCCTGCGGTGAAAAAAGACGACAGCAAGACCGAAGGAAAATCCGAATAGCGGAAGGTCCCGGTCAGTACATAACGGAGGAATTCAAGATGGAGATCACATCGAAGATGGTCAAGGAACTGCGTGATATGACTAACGCAGGTATGATGGATTGCAAGAAGGCCCTCAAGGAGACAGACGGCGAATTTGAAGCCGCCGTGAAGTTCCTCAGGGAAAAGGGACTGTCATCGGCAGCGAAGCGCGCCCACAAGGCGGCAAACGAGGGTCAGATATTCTCGTACATCCACAGCAACAACAAGCTCGGCGTCATCGTCGAACTGAACTGTGAGACCGATTTCGTCGCCAAGACCGACGAGTTCCAGACTCTCGGCAGAAATCTGGCCATGCAGGTAGCGGCAGCCGCTCCCATGGTAGTGAAAAGAGAGGACATCCCCGAGGATATGCTCGCTAAGGAAATGGAGATCTTCCGCAACCAGGCTATCGAGTCCGGCAAGCCGGAGAAAGTTCTCGATAAAATCGTTGAAGGAAAGGTCGAAAAATTCTACAGTGAGGTCGCGCTCCTTGAGCAGGCATTCATTAAGGATGATAAAGTCAAGGTAGAGGAACTTCTCAAGGAGACTATTGGCAAGCTTGGTGAGAATATGATCATCAAGAGGTTTGCACGTTTCCAGTTGGGGGAGGAAGCATCCTGAAAAACGGGGAAAGCGATACAGCGCTGACCTTTGAATAGACAGAGCGCGGGGGCTGTATGCTCCTGCGCTTTTTTATGGAAGGAGACCCGATGAGCAAACGACCGGAGATCAGGAGGCTGCTGCTGAAAGTAAGCGGTGAGGTCTTCGGCAGCGAGGGCCACAGCATCGATATGGACAAGGTCGATGCTTTCGCCCGGGAGCTGATCGAGGCGCACGGGACCGGAATTGAACTCGCCGTGGTGTCGGGGGGCGGAAACATCCTCCGGGGCGCCGTTCTCTGCTCAACGGGTGAGGACAGGGTCTCATGTGACTATATGGGTATGATGGCCACCGTGATCAACGCTCTCGCTCTCCAGGGAGCGCTCGAACGCGCGGGGGTAGAGGCAGTTGTCATGACTCCCTTCTCCCTGGAGGTAGCGGCCGAGAGATTTGTCCGGCGCCAGGCGATGCGGCACCTGCGCGAGGGACGGATCGTCCTGATGGCTGGAGGCACGGGTAATCCCTACTTCACAACCGACTCTGCCGCGGCTCTCAGGGCGGCGGAGATAGGGGCTGACGCCCTCGTCAAGGGGACGAAGGTCGACGGGGTGTACGATAGCGACCCCAAGACGAACCCAGACGCAAAGAAACTGGATACATTGACATACACGGATATCTTAAGAGAGGACCTTAAGGTGATGGACGCGACTGCGGTCGCCCTGTGCCGTGATAATGGAATACCGATCGTCGTATTCGATATTCTTACAAAAGGAAATCTGAAAAAGGTAATATCGGGAGAGACTCTCGGTACGATCGTACAGTGAGGAGGTAGGAATGGACAGCGTTGATGAGATCTTTAAGTCGACAGAAGATCATATGAAGAGGACGATCGAGATCGTCGAACAGGAACTGGTCGGAGTGAGGACAGGCAAGGCTTCAGCGAGCCTGCTCGACAGTATCAAGGTCGATTATTACGGATCACCCGTTCCCCTGAAGCAGATCGCCAACATCGGCGTCCCTGACGCCAAGCTTATCACGGTCCAGCCGTGGGAGAAGCCTATGGTCGGCGAAGTAGTAAAGGCCATTCAGCAGTCGAATCTCGGGCTCAACCCGCAGAGCGACGGCAACCTTATCAGGATTCCGCTTCCTCTGCTTACCGAGGACCGCAGGCACGAGCTGGTAAAATCGGTAAAGGGGCTGGTAGAGGAGGGCAGGGTCGCCATCAGGAACGTAAGGCGCGACGCGAACGACCATCTGAAAAAGCTCGAGAAGAACCATACGATCTCCGAGGACGACCATCATCGCTACCACAAGGAGATCCAGGAGCTGACGGACGAGTCGATCAAGGTGCTCGACAAGGTGTCCGAGGTCAAGGAAACGGAAATACTGGATTTCTAGAGACGCGGTCATCCGCATGGATATAGACAGGGAAATCGAACGCCTCAAGGGAAACCCCGGCCTGCCGGATCATATCGCCGTGATCATGGACGGCAACGGCAGGTGGGCAAAGAAGAGGAGTCTGCCGAGGATCGCCGGCCACAAGGCTGGACGGGAATCGGTGCGAGTCATTGTGCGGACATGCGCGCGTCTCGGCATTCCGGCACTTTCCCTTTATACTTTCTCGCTCGAGAACTGGCGGAGGCCGGCTCGGGAAGTCAAGGCGCTGATGCGTTTTCTCGGAACGGTGCTCAAGTCGGAGTATCTCGAGCTGAAAGAAAACAATATCAGGCTGAGAGCTATGGGGCGGCTCGATCTGCTCCCCTCTGATACGAGAAAAGTGCTCGATGAGACGATCGAATCTCTCTCATCGAACGACGGGATGATCCTCAATCTCTGCATCAGCTATGGAGGACGTGCCGAGATAGTCGATGCGGTCAAAGGGATCGCTGCCGAAGCCGCTTCCGGCTCGCTTGATCCCGACAGCATCGATGAGGCGATCTTCGCGAAACATCTCTATTCGCCGGAAATCCCCGATCCCGACCTCCTTATCAGGACGTCCGGCGAGATGAGGATAAGTAATTTTCTTCTCTGGCAGCTTGCCTACACGGAGATCGTCGTCACCGATGTTCTCTGGCCCGATTTCCGGGAAGAAAACGTGTTCGCGGCGATTGACGAGTACCTCGTGCGTGATAGAAGGTTCGGAGATATCAAGGGCAGGAGTAAGAAGTGACCGAAGAAACGAAGAAGAAAAAGAAGGGAAGCTCGCTTGCCGGGCGCCTGCTCGCGGCAGCCATATTCCTGCCGTGTTTCTTCATCATCGCTCATCGCGGCGGTATCTATTACCTGATACTTGTCGATCTGATCATAATATTCGGCCTCTTCGAGTTCTACAAGATGATGGAAGCGAAAGGGCTGCGTCCATACAAGTGGATAGGGATGCTGAGCGGCGGCGCTCTGCCGTGGTATCTCTTTTTCAGGCAGGGCATGTACGCGAACGTGCTGCTGACGGTGACTTTTATCGCGGTCATGATCGCCGAGCTTTTACGCAAGGAAAAGGGTCACGCCGTATATCATATCTCGGTCACGATCTTCGGGGTTCTGTACGTATCATGGCTGGGCAGCCACTTGATGCTGCTGCGCGAACTTCCGATAATCGCGGGCCTGGATTACTCATTCGGGTACACATTCGTCATAATAGTCTTCGCTCTGACATGGTGCTACGATACGGGCGCCTATACATTCGGAAGGATGTTCGGGAAGCATAAGCTATTTCCTTCGATATCGCCGGGAAAAACAATCGAAGGAGCGATCGGCGGCACGTTTCTTTCAATAGCAGGCATACTCGTAGTGCGCATGGTGATGGATGCCCGGCTTGGTATCGTCGAGGCGATACTCCTCGCGATCGCTGCCTCGACCATCGGGCAGCTCGGTGATCTTGTCGAATCAATGATCAAACGTGACGCTAAGCTGAAGGATTCAGCCTCTTCAATACCCGGACACGGCGGTATTCTTGACAGGTTCGATTCTCTTCTTTTTACTGCGCCGCTGATATACTACGCGCTCAGATATTTTGTCATGAAGGTCTGATTTGGAACACAAGCAGAAGAAAAAGATCGTAATACTCGGGTCGACAGGTTCGATAGGCAGGGCAGCCGTCGAGATAATCTCGCATTCGCCCGAGGACTTCGAGATCACCGGCCTCGCGGCTGGTAACAATATAGGTGAACTGGGACTTCAGCTTCGAGAGTTCTCAGGGGCCCGATTCGCCCTGAGGGATGAGAATGCATATTCGAAACTTATCGATGAGGACGGCGATCTTGCAGTGCGCAGCACGGGGACCGGGACCGAGGGACTGGTCGGGCTTCTGTCCGACCCGGCGCCGGATCTTGTCATCAACGCTCTTGTCGGTATCGCGGGGCTCGTTCCGACGGTAAGGGCGCTCGAAGCGGGCTGCGATGTGGCTCTGGCCAACAAGGAATCACTCGTCACGGGCGGAGAGATCGTCGACAGGCTGCTCGAGGAAGGCAGCGCAAAGGTCATTCCAGTCGACAGTGAGCATTTCTCCCTTTCGCGGTGCCTCAAGGGCCACGAGGACGAGACGGTAGAGATAATCCTTACAGCGTCCGGGGGCCCGTTCTTCGGCAGGGAGCTTTCCAGCCTGCGCGATGTCACTGTTTCCCAGGTCCTCGATCATCCGACCTGGAAGATGGGCAGAAAAGTGACCATCGATTCGGCGCATCTGCTGAACAAGGGGCTGGAGGTCATAGAAGCGCACTGGCTCTTCGGGTTCGATTACGATTCGATAGGTGTCATCATCCATCCTCAGTCCCGCGTACATGGAGTCACAAGGCTCCGGGACGGATCGATGATGGCGCACCTGGGGCCGGCTGATATGAAACTTCCGATTATCAGCGCCCTGTACCATCCCGGGATGGTACAGTTCCCATGGGAACAGATGTCCCTCGAGGAGATCTCGAGGCTGGATTTTCATACTTTCGAGGCACAGAGATATCCCGCCTTCGCGCTCGCCATGGAAGCGGCGCGCAAAGGCGGTACAGCTCCCGCCGTTCTGAACGCCGCGGACGAGGTGGCAGTCGAAGCGTTCCTCGCGGGAAAGATAGGTTTTCTGGATATTATCGACTGGATTGAACAGGCTCTTTCGGCGCATACTGCGGGTCCGGCTGGTACGATCGAGGAAGTCCTCGAAGCGGACAGCCAGACAAGGAATTTCCTGATGGAAAAACATGGCGGAACGGCCGCCTGACGATGGAGGATACATGCTTCTGACAATCGCAGCGTTTATTTTTGTTCTGAGTATCGTCGTCTTCGTGCACGAGGCGGGGCATTTCATAGCGGCAAAACTCAACGGGATCTATGTCGTGACCTTCTCTATCGGCTTCGGGCCGAAGATCCTCAAGAAGAGGATAGGGGAGACTGAATACGCCATATCCGCCCTTCCATTCGGCGGGTACGTGAAGATGGCCGGCGAGACCGAGAACATGGACAGTGATTCTCCCGAAAAAGATGAACTCCTGGCCGACATTCCAGAAGACAGGTTTTACCGGAGCAAGAATCCCTGGCAGAGGATTACGGTAGTCCTGGCCGGACCATTCATGAACGCGCTTCTCGCGATCATCCTTTTTGTGATGTCTATCTGGACGCAGGGAGTATTCATAGCCAATCCTAGAGATATAATCGTCAGCGTTACAGCCGATTCCCCGGCGGAAGCGGCAGGGTTCATGCCCGGTGATGTCGTTCTTTCCGTGAACGGAGAGTCAATCGAGGCGGGAAAGGAGATCTCCGATCTCGTCACCTACGACGAAGACGCGATATCGAAATTTGTCGTGTTGAGAGTCACTGATACTCTCGAGATCGATGTCTCACCCGCATGGCACGCGGAGGAGGAGAGGCTGGTCGTAGGCATCTTCTCTTACTCGAGGCCGATAATCGGTGACGTCAAGCGTGACGGGGCGGCATACGACGCGGGAATGAGAAGTGGAGCAATGGTCGTAGCGGTCAACGATACGATAATCAACACCTATATCGAACTCGAGCAGCTCATTCATGACAGGCTCGATGTTCCGCTGGATTTTGTATGGGTCCAGAACGGGGACACTATTTCGGCCACGATCACTCCTGAAGGGATGGACGTGGCGAAGGACGGGGAGAAACTCGATGTGATCCAGGTGGGCGCCATCGGGATAAACGAGCACTATGAGAAGGAAATGGTCGGTTTCGCCGAGTCTGTGAGACTCGGCTCGAGGGCCTACAAGGAGATGTTTCTGGGGATAATGCTCTTTCTCAAGAAGCTTTTCTCCGGACAGGCCTCTATCAGGGCAGTCGGCGGGCCGCTTCGCGTAGGTGTAATGGTCGGCGAGATGGTCAGGTGGGGATTCAACTACCTGATCAACTTCATCGCTTTCTTCTCTCTCAACCTGGCAATATTCAACCTGCTTCCGATACTTCCCTTCGATGGAGGGCATTTCGTGATATTCCTCGTCGAGGGACTGACTGGCCGCAAGCCTGGTCCGAAGGTAGAGGAGATAATGGGGCAGGTGGGATTTATAGTACTGATCGCGCTGATGGCGTTCATATTCGCGATCGATATATTCAATATCTTCGGGCGATAAGGAATACTCAGGGTTTCTTGTCGAACATAAGGTCGTTTATACGTGTATAGACCCCGAGCCAGCGCTTGGGGTCTTTTTCAAGCTCGGCTATCGAATGCTTGACCCTGGCGGTGTCGATGGAGGCCTTGAACTCCTCCCATTTTCTTGCGCTGTCGGTCGGATTATCTTGGAGATTTGCCTCTAAATCGTTTATTTTCAAATAAAGTTGGACTAGATACCTTTCGTCAGGCGTCAGGTCTCTGGCCTTTTCGGTGTTGATCGTGTCGGGTTTCTCGCACCCCGCCACGAGCAGCACCGCCGCTGCAAGTAGAGAAGCAGCAAGCGCCAGGGTTCGTTTATCGACACGTAGTTTTGACATCCAGCCTTTCATCACCTGACGAAATTACACACAGCAGAAGGTGTTGTCAATCGCAATGCCCCAGTTCATTTCAAGACACTCGAACAGAGCAGCGGCCGTTCTGTTCCTCGCAGCCGTACTGTGCGGTCAAGTTTCGGCCGATGAGACGGACTTCGGCCTGGAACTGCCTGTGGTGAAGAGCATCGTGATCCTCGGCAACCGGAGCTTTGATGACGGTGAGTTGAAGAAGCGGATGCGCACGAAGGAAAAGAAGCTCTGGCACATATTCAGCAAACCGAAATACAGGCGTGATTTCCTCAGGCGGGATATCGAGGCGATCAGGTCATTCTATGTAAAGCACGGATATTTCTCGGCAACGGTCGATCTCGATTCGGTCGAAAAGGACGACAACAAGAACACTGTGAAGATCCGTATCCTTGTTAACGAGGGGCCGCAGACTACGGTAGCCAAGCTTTCGTTCTCTCCACAGGATCTTGTCAGCGAGAATGATCTTCGCAAGGGCCTGCAGCTGACCGAGGGAAAGGCATTCAACGAAAATATCGTGGTAATCGACAGATTTACACTGTTCAGCAAGTTTTTCGAACATGGCTATCTGGGTTCGACCGTCGTTCCTGCCGCAACAGTCGATTCTACATCTGTCGATATCGCTTGGCAGATCGACCCTAAGATCCCCGTGAAGATCGACAGCATCAGGGTAACAGGGAACTCGAAAGTGAAGGAAGCTTTCGTCCGTAGAGAGCTCATCGTCGAAAAAGGGCAGTATTTCAAGTTGTCCAAGACGGTCGAGAGCAAGCAGAACCTCTACAATACCGGGTATTTCAATTCGGTGGAGATCGATCCATACGGGCTTGACCTCGAGAACGGGGACGTCAACCTCGACGTGCAGGTCCGTGAACGCAAGATGGGATATATCGAGGCAGGATTCGGTGTTGGCAACGTCCATGCGAACAGGATCTTCGGGGAGTGGGGGCAGCGAAACCTGTTTCGCCGAGGCTATGCCCTGAATCTCAGGGCCGAGTTCGGGTACAGGCTTTTCAGGGAAAACAGGTACAGCAAGGCAAACTGGGATCCTACGAAGCAATTCGAGTTGTACGAGGGAGCCCTGATATTCCCGCACGTGCTGGGGACATGGAACACCTTCGCGACGAGCGCAAATTATACGTATGACGCCACTGTCGCACCGGCGATCGTCCGCCAGACGAGGCTCAGTCTCACGCTCTCGAGAAAGTTCACCAGGCAGTCGACGATGTACTTCTCGTACTCTTTCGAGAATATCAAGCGAGAGCAGGTAGCGGACGAGAGGGAGAATTCAAGAAGACGGGCGCTGGACCTGAGTTTCCGGAAGGACACGAGAGACTTCTATTTCAACCCGACACGGGGAACCTACATGACGCTCACCACAAGGTTCGCGGGTGGTTTCCTCGGCGGGGACGACAATTATTATTCGCTCGTTCCTACTCTTCAGGAGTATAGAAAGGTAACAAAGCGTTCTGTGTTCGCCTACAGGCTGAGGTTCGGGTTTGTAGAGCCTTTCGGAGCCACTACGGCATCCGGTGTCCCTATCGAGGCGAGGTTCTTCACAGGCGGATCGAACTCTGTGAGGGGATACAGGGAAAACGACGTCGGACCTTTGGGTAATTATGGTGAACCGATCGGAGGAAACGTCCTCCTGCTCGGAAACGCGGAGTGGAGATATCCTCTTCCATGGCTGGGCCAGTACAACTTTGGAGGAGTCTTTTTTCTGGATGCCGGCAACGTCTGGAGCGATATCGATGATATCTCCGGGAGCCAGTTCAAGCCGTTCGTCGAACCGGAGGATATCGATGTACTTGATTTCAAATATTCGATCGGTTTCGGGTTGAGATACTATACGCCGGTCGGGCCTATCAGGCTCGATGTCGGGTATCCGATAAAGCTCTATGAGAACCAGGAAAGCTACAGGATCCATATAAGCCTGGGACAGATATTCTAGGGACCGGAGGAAGGTCTTGGTCAAGAGGATCATACAACACAAGGTGACGCACGGGATCTCGCTCGCTATAGGGCTGATCCTGACCGCGTTTATCATGATGATCGTGATCTTCAAAACGGACTTCTTCGCCGACAGCGCCGGAGGGATGTTTTCACGCTACCTCTTCAGCGGGACCGATTTCAGGCTCGAGATCGGGAAGATGTCGGGTAATCCCCTCAAGCATATCGAGGTCCGTGATCTCCGGATTCGTTATGAGAGCGATGATTTCTCGTACGATGTCGTCAGGATAGAGCGGATTGAACTCGAGTACAGCGCGGGATCGCTTATATCGGGCACTCCCATATTCAGTCTTGTGGAACTTGACAATCCGCATGTGTGGATCAAGCCGGATTCAAACGGGATCAATATCATACCCCACATGGAGGGGGACGGAGGAGGGGACCTTCCGGTCTTCGATGTGGAAACATTCGTGCTGCGCGATGGCCAGGTTATCTTCCAGAAGCCGGACAGGGCTGACGCTCTCAAGGATGTACGGCTCGAAGGGTCGGTGTCGTCTGATGGAAAGATAGTTCATGTCGGATTGACAGGAGGAGGTGCGGAGGATATCAGGAGGAACATCTTCCTCAGGGATGCAACCGGCAGGATAGAATACATCCACAAGAAAAACGAGACCCTTTTCCCTGGCGGTGAGCCGGGAGAGATATACCTCGACAGTCTCTTTATCGAGCTTGACGAATCGGCTTTTATCGCGGGAGGAAAAGTCGATCCGGATTCGATGATCTTTGATCTGCGACTCGATGCCTTTCCCCTCGACGTGGAGGAACTGACAAAACTTGCCGGTGTGGAGACATCACATTTCGGGGAATTGCAGGGGCCGGTCAACGTCATGGGTACGCCGGAACGGTTTACAGTCGATGCTGTCGTCAACGGGATATTCTCCGGCTACGCTCTTTCTGATTTCGAACTTAAAGGAGAATGGTATCCGCCTCTCTTCAGGATCGATCATGGCAAGGGCAGCTTCAACGGCGCGATGGTAGAAGGCAACGGGTTCTACACCTTCGAGAGCCCTTCGATGCTTCTTCTGGATATCGAAGCCGACGGGCTGGATCTCTCGCAGGGATTTTCGAGAGATAGTTCGCTTCCGGAGACTGATCTCACCGGACAGATAAGGCTGACATACTATACACAGTCTTCGCTCATGCTCTTCGACTGTAATCTCGAAGCGGGACATATCCGTGAATTTCCTTTTGACACGGCAACTATAAACGGCTCCTTCAGCCCGGACAGCCTGGGGTTTGGATACATAGCCGCCGATTCGCCGACTCACAGGATACGCTCGCATGGATCACTCAACTCCGAGGATCTCCGGATGTATGTCGACGTGACCTGCGCGAAAGAGGACACGATCTTTTCCTATCTCGGGATAGAGGACTACAGGGGCGACATCAGCATGAATCTCGTGATCGGAGGTTCGTTCGACAGGTGGGAGCTGCGTGGTAACGGAACCTTTGGTGATTTCAGGTACAACAGGGCGCTCATTCCCGAGGGCGAGATCAAGATCGTCGTCGATAAGGATGATTCGTACGGTGTCCAGGTCGAGCTCACGGGAGACAGCTGCGTGATAGATCCCGTGACTTTCTCCGGCGTAGAGGTCTCGCTGGAGTACTTCGACGACACAACGACGTTCAAGAGACTCTTTCTGACGAGGCCCGGGCTGGTCGCCGACATGCGGGGGGAAGTCCGCAGTAACGATATAAGTACCGAGATCGAGTTCTCCGAGGTCATCATTTCAGCGCTTGAAGAGCAGTGGAGGAGCAATGGAGAATTCACTGTTGCGGTTAACGAAGAAGGTGTCGAGTTTGACGATCTGCAGTTACATTCCCGGGCGGGCGCTCTCTACCTTGATTGCCGGATAAACGAGGTAGAGGACCTGATCTCGGGAGTGTTCAGTTTCGAGCGTACGGGAGCTGCGCTGTTCAATGCGGCAGGCATCCTCGACACACCCCTCAGCGGCAGGGTCAAGGGATCAGTCACCGTGATGGGCTGCCTCTCTGATCCCGGTGTCGATATCAACATGACTCTCGAGGAGGGGCTGTTCGATTCGATGCGCGTCGACACTATGCAGCTGCTCGCCAGTTATGCTGAAGGTCTTTATACGATCGAGGAGTACAGGGTTTCCTCTCCCCTTGGAGGGCTGGGGCTCAAGGGGTGGTTGAAAGGGTGCTCAATCCGGGAGCTGATCAGGGAGGGGCGTGAGGCGCTGCGTGGATATACTGTCGATCTCGATGCCTCGTGTGAGGACCTGTCGCTGGTCCCGTTTCTGGGCTTCTCGGAGAATATACCTTTCTCCAGCGGTTTCTTTACGGGCAGGGTCGCCGTTACAGATTCACTGATACATCCGACGGCGGATATGGCCGGTTCGGTCAGACAACTCTCCAGAAAGAATCTCTCCATACCATATCTTGATATGGAGGCACGTCTCGAAGGAGATCTGGTCAGTCTTGCGGGCGGAATAACGATCGCCGGCGATCACGGCGGCAATTTTGCCGGGCGGATTCCCATCGTGAAGGAAGACTGGTTCTATTCGATAGACATGGGCGGGGATATTTATCTCGAGATGTACAAACCGTCCGGTCCGCTCGGGGACATCATCGATGTGACCGATCTCATCGCTGAAGCAAACGGAAAGTTCTCCGCGGGATTCAAGATCGAGGGTCCGATCACCGATCCCGTTTTCCTCGGGGACCTGCGCCTGGAGAAGGCGGGATTCCGGCCGTCCGGTATGGAAGAAAGGTTCCGCGAGGTCGATGCCAGCATCCTGCTTGAGGACACTCTCGTGACAATACGTGAGCTCAAGGGCAGGGAAGGCAAGGATGGTTCTTTCAACGGAAAAGGCACAGTCGGGCTCAAGGGCTGGCGCCCGGACTGGTACGATATCGATCTCAATGTCGACAAGTGTCTTTTTGCAAGCGTCTCGAACGTGATGGCGATCGCGAGCGGTGATATCCACGTAGGAACCGATATGGTTGAAGGGAGTCCCGTACCTTCGATCACGGGAGATCTCGAGGTAAACAGGGCGGAGGTCTACCTCGTCATGGATGAACTGACGTCCGGCGGCGCCTCAGGGGTGGTCAAGCCTTCCGCGCTTGCGCTGGTCGACCTCGACATTCCCGGAAACGCCTGGATAAAGACGCCTGACGCCAGCATCGAGATGCGCGGTGATATAACATTGCACCATGATACGAGAGGGACCTATCTCAGGGGGAAACTCGATCTCGTCAGGGGTTTCTACAACGTCTATGGGAACAGGTTCAATGTCAGAACCGGTCAACTTGAGTTCGTGCATGCAGGCGGGTTCCGTCCTGTTGTCGATATCGAAGCCGAGACGCTCGACCCGGAGGGCAGGAAGATATTCCTCTCTCTGCTCTGGATGCAGGATGACGTCGAGCCGAAAGTGACCCTTGTGCATGAGGATCCCGGATACAGCGAGACAGATATATGGAAGATGCTCGGAGGCGGGATCGTCGGAGCTCCCGGGGGACAGGAGAGCTGGGATGCGATGGGTACGGCGCAGGGCCTGGCTGCGAACTACCTCGAGAGGGTGCTGAACTCCCAGATGCAGGGGATAACGATCGAGCTGGATACAGAAGGGGTCCAGAACGGTACCGCGAACGGGACCGATCAGAAGCAGACGATGGTCGCCGTTGGCAAATACCTCTCTGAGGGACTCTACGTCAAATACAGGCAGGGTCTTGCGATATCGACCGCCCGGCAAATCGAGGTCGAATACAGGATCAGCAGGCTCTTCCTGATCAGAACGCAGCTTATAAAGCACTCCGAGACGACGATGATGGGGGAGAGCACGAGGAGCACAGACGAGTACAACGTCGACCTCAAACTCCGCTGGGAGTTCTAATCAGGGCAAATCTTCGTTAAATCACTTGAAAATAAACAAATCAGGGGACATCTTTATAGAGAACTAAGCCCCGTGGGAGGATAGATCGATGAGGAGGCCTGTAACTCGTCTGCTGGCGCTGGTGCTGATTGTGCTGGCCGTCTCCGCTATTGTAGCGGAGAACGCCGGCGCTCAGGCTTGGTACTTCGGCAAAAACAAGGTACAGTACAACAAGTTCGAATGGAAAGTCCTCAAGACGCCCCATTTCGATATACACTTCCACGAAGGCTACCGTGACCTTGCCGCGAGGACCGCGGTGATCATGGAATACGGGTACGGCAAACTCTCGAGCGATTTTCAACACAATATCAGCTGGCGGATCCCTGTCATCCTGTACGCGAGCCATTCTTATTTCCAGCAGACAAATATCACCTGGGGCCTTCTACCTGAAGGAGTACAGGCATTCGCAGAGCCGACCCGCAAGAGGATGGTGCTGCATTTCAGCGGTACAAACGAGGATTTCGCGCACACCGCGATTCATGAGCTCGTGCATATGTTCGAGTTCGATATCATATATGGGTCTCTGCTGAGGTCTGCCTTCGCGCAGGGCGCCCTGTTCAACATCCCTCTATGGTTCGCCGAGGGTATCTCAGAGTACTACTCTGTCGGCGGTATGGACGCTACGGCGAGGATGTTCATGCGTGACGCCACGATCTTCGATTATCTGCCGTACGACCTGAGCTACGCCGGCGGATATATGAACTACAAGGCCGGGCAGTCGGCCATCAACTATATTAACGAGACCTACGGCCCGGGCAAGGTCGTCGAGATCATGGATCAGCTGAGGTATCAGCGTTCACTCGATGCTGCCCTGAAGTCTACGCTGGGAATAACGACAAGTGAGCTTTCAAAGGCGTGGAAGAAGGAACTGCGGCGCAAGTACTGGCCGACCTACGCTGACAAGATGGAACCGGAACATTACGGCCGGCGCCTGACGGACCATCTCAAGGAGTACAGTTACCAGAACACGAAACCGGAGTTTTCGCCCGACGGCGAGTACATCATATTCTATTCGGACAAGAAGGGCCTCGACGGCATCTACCTGATGAATGCCATCACCGGCAGGATCGAGAAGAAGATACTCGAAGGCGCGTTGTCCGAGAAGTTCGAATCTATTCGATCGATGAAGTCGAGCCTCGTGTGGGCGCCGGACGGGAAGAGCATCGCTTTCGTGGCCAAGTCGGACGGGCGTGACAGGCTGTTTGTCCTTTCCGTGCCGAGGGGGAAGATCCTCAAAGAGGTCGATATGCCAGTCGATTTCTTTTTCAGCCCGGCTGTCTCCCCGGACGGCAAGATGATCGCCGTAGTGGGAACGATAAAGGGACAGACGGACCTCTACGTATATGACTTCGATACGGAGACGACGACCCAGGTCACCGATGACATGAACGACGAGGCCGATCCGGCCTGGTTCCCATACGGGAGGAAACTCGCATACAGCAGGCATCCTCTCGTCGCCGTACAGCCGATATTTGCACCCGACAGCGCAGGTGTTGACAGGCTCGCCGGAGTCAATCTCCAGCTCAGCGACAACGTTCTCGAGGTGGAGACAGATATATGGACCGTAGATATCGAAACAAAGGAAAAGGAACTTCTCATCTCGACCCCCGGGAACGACAGCGCTCCCTTGATCTTCAACGGGGGAGAGGAGATAATCTTCACTTCCGATGAGACGGATGTGACAAACCTTTACAGGGGCAACCTTATAAATGGCGCCTATCACAGGTTCACAGATGTCCTGGGAGGGATATTTACCCCGTCATACTCAGCGGAGAGGGACAGGCTCGTATTCAGCGCCTTTAATCAGGGCGGGTACGATCTCTTTGTCATGGAGAAGTTTACAGAGAAATCAGCGGTCTCATATTCTACCGGCAGCCCGATGATGAATGAGACAATGGATACTTCCCGTCCGTTCGGTGAAGTTCCTGATTACAGTATCCAGGTTCCCGGATCATCCAACGGTCCGGTGGCAGCTATCGACCCGACTGATTCACTTCTCAAGACGGTCAATCTCGATCAAAGCTGGCCCGTGGATGAAAAGACCGTTTCGGGGAGCGTGAGCGGCGAGATGTCGGGATCCGGGAGCAAACCTCCGGGTGAACCCGGTATTCCAGAGCCCGGGATCGGCCGGGACGCGCCATTTGTCGTTATCAATGAGGATTCGAAGGAAGGCGTCCATCCCGATTCGCTCGACGCGAAACGGGAGATGATGAAAGCGAAGATCGGTACGATTGAACCTTATCATCTGAAGTTTCAGCCCGATTATATCGGAAATGGCGTAGGGCTCTTTTTCTCGACCGGCCTCGGATTCGGACTGGCAAACCAGGTGGCGTTCAGCGACCTGCTCGGGGATCACCACATCTTCCTGCAGTTCGGACTGTACGGTTCGCTGGAAGACAGCGACATCATGCTGAGCTACTACTACCTCAAGCGGAGGCTTGACTACTCGTTCGGTATTTTCCAGTTCAAGAACTACCTCAATTCGAGGATATCTTCGGTAGGAGAGATAATAACCCCTATTTCTCTAAAACCGTATGCCCTGTTAGAGTATGAACCTCCTCCAAAAAAATACTTCGATTCGGGTAGACCATTCTCAGATGAAACATCTACTACACCTACTTTACCTACAGCTGCAAGAGTAAGGTTTGAAAATGTATGGATGACCCTGCCTTCGAACAATGTTTTCAAATATACACTGGATTCTTCATCCTGTGAGAGTCCAAATTCACTGTAAGCAGAAAGATAATATCCATATTTTGGATTGAGCTTGGCATCTCTAGC